>Ga0209417_1000429_pt1 | contig 101558 bp, 64 predicted proteins | sample RifGroF2_FD_184002 | JGI IMG/M metagenome (GOLD analysis project Ga0209417, IMG submission 184002) | Groundwater microbial communities from Rifle, Colorado, USA - Groundwater F2 (SPAdes) (version 2) | ecosystem: Environmental > Aquatic > Deep subsurface > Groundwater | place: Rifle, Colorado... | reverse complement strand
GGAGCAATTATCACGCCAGGGAAGCCATATGGTCGGAGTCGCTTGCCATAGGCAGCAGGGAATGGCTTTTAAAACTGGGAAAAGGCATACATGGCCTTGAGTTGAAAGAACTCGACAAATCATATTTCCGTACCGGGGAAAATGCCGCACTATACAGCCTTACAGGTTCCAGCAGGGGGAAAGAGGCATTCTGGAAAAAGCATCAGGAATAGCTTAAAATGCGAAATCGACCCTTAATAATCATCCTAAGCCACTAAAATTATCTAAATATTATCATATTATATTTATAATAAACAACTTAAGTGCTAACGACACCGACTTAAAATTATATTTATAATAAATAACTTAAGTGCTAACGACACCGACTTAACGCTACGACTTAAGTGCTAACGACACCGACTTAATAACCGACTTAACCGACTTAATACTTGCTGGAGAAAAGTGTTACTGCTTCTTTCCGGCGCGATGTTCGTACATCTTCTCGCCGACTTCCCTGGCGGCCTTGATGGTCTCCTCGTAGGGAGTGTCGCAACCGTCGACGAAACCGCACTGGGCGTTCTCGCCGTCGCCGCGTCCGGTTACCGCCTCGTCGCCGTACTGGAACCAGTGCGTCCCGACGATCTGCGGATTGTCGAGAGCGCTATTCACGTATCCAGCGTAATTTTTTGCGCGTTCCGCCTGGTTGTCGGAAGAGACGAGGCCGTTCCAGAACATTCCGCGGTCAAGCGCGCCGAAGTGGAATTCTCCTATCAGCGTCGGAGCATCCACGCCTTCGGGCAGGAGCATGTCGCGTACCGAATGGCAGTAGCGGTTGTAGCTGATCACGTCGCAGTACTTGGCTGCGGCGGTGATTATGTTCATCGAGCCGCCGACGCACCTGCAGCCGAGATAGAGCTTGTCGGGAGCGACCTTCTTGATCGCCTCCTTGACTGTGCGGAAATAAGTCTCTGCGATGAGTCCGGTGAATTCCGTGAGATCCTTCTTCGCCAGATCCGTCTTCGGATCCGCCTTTGTCTCCTTGGCGAAAGCGTCCCACGTCGCAAAATTCGTGCCCCACGCCTTGTTCAACTCGGTTATTTCCGGATATTTCTTCTGGAGGAACAGTATCATCTCCTTCTTCGCGCCCTGGTCCGCCGGGGATGCCAGCGTCTCCCTGGCGAGGGTCACTTCTCCGCCCCACGGCATCTCGTTGTCGAGGAAATATCCGATGCACCACGGATCATCCGCAGTCCCCTTGAGCCAGTTTTTTGCGGCGTTGTCGACAGCCCCCTGGAATTTTGGATCAAATACATCAGGAAAGCCGCCGCCATTGTTCCTGAGCTTCTTGGCGTCATAGAAGAATGTCATCGTGTAGGGAGTGCGCTGCATCTTTGCGATCCTGCCGTCGGACCAGTTGCCGAAGGTGTTGATTCCCCAACTGCGCAGGCGCTTGTGGATGACGTCGGGATAGACCTTCTTCCAGTCGGAACCGTATTTGCGTGACAGGTTGATCTTCGAGAAGTCGAAGCACAGCGGCTCGCGTCCTTTGTAGTGGCCGGACCAGCTCTTCCAAGTTTTGGTATAGAATTCCTTATTGGCGTCTTCGTTAGGAGGAAGATCCTTGAACCAGGCCGCGCGATCTTCTACTGGAGTCATTGCCCAGCCCATACCGACGCACGTGATACCGGTGCTGAAGAAAAGATGGCCGTCCGGATCGACCAGCCACCATTTGCCGTCGATCTTCTCAGTGCGGAAACTGCCTGTAGCCTTGAGTTCCGGCCCTTTCGCCCAGCCGCCCCACTTGTCCCAATTGGCCGGCCCCGGATCCGTCTCGAGCTTCTTCGCCTCAGCATCCTTGTTCTTCAGGAGTTCCTCGTCGGAATGGATCTTTCCGGGCCATTCCTTGTGGATGAACTGCCCGTATTTGTCGACGAAGGGAAAGAATTCCTTGTCGGTCATTGTGATCCATTTCGGGACCTCGTATTTGCCCGCCGCATAGGCGTTTGAGATTTCGAACTTGTTATCGTTTGGCGTGCTGGCGGTGAATATGGTAATTGCGACGATGTTGCTGGCGTCGAGACCGACCTTGTCCGGATAGAGACCCTGCGGGTATCCGTTCATACCGAAGAGCTTTATCGGGCTGCTGGACACGCGTTTGAGCTGGACTGTCAGAGTGACATGCTGGTCGGGCTGCATGGCCGTCCTTTCCGTGATGCAGTTCTTATGTCCGTCGGCGCCGGGATTGTCGACTCTGACGAACACGTCGATGTCATGGGTGTCGACATTGTGGATGTTGACGCATATGTATTCGTAGTCGGAGAGGTCCCATTTGCCTTCTGGTGCGGGGATGATGACGCCCGGCCATCCAGCTTTGGCGGGAGTTTTTATAAGCAGGGTGCCAGGGCTTCCGGCTTCGGCTGTGCCGCCGTTGCCCTTGACAGTCTTGACATCGTAACTGGCGTCGAACGTGAGGAGTGTCTTTCGGCCAGTGGCAGGTTCAGCTTTCTTTTCCGCGGGTGCATCCAGTGAAAACGCGCAGATTCCGCAGGACATGATGTATGCCGTTGCGATTCGCATGAGGCGGGATGAACCGAGCCGGGAAAGTTTTGTAAAGTTCATTTGTCACTCCATTTTTTATTGAACATGACGATAATATTAACGTTAATATCCATATGTCAAAACAATATGAAAAAATAGTGGAAAGAATCAATGCAGGATCTTTGCAGGGCGCAACGGTACAGCAATGACATAGGCGCGTTTGCCTCCCCTAAGGATTTCAAGAAAAAGAATGGTACAGCCTAAAGGCCGTACCTACTTGAAAACCAGCGTCATGATCGAGCGGGCTGCGATCTTGAATTCAGCGATCCTGTCTCCGCATCTCAAGGTGTAATCAATTTCCGCATCGGAGCTGTTCATCACGACCGTGACAATCTCTCCATTGGGATTCTTCGCGGCTGTGACATCGAGATCCTGCGTATATTTGCTGAACCCGATCCTCTTCGCGCCGGGCTTGATGAATTTGCTGATGTGTCCGATATAATAGAAGGATGACTTGTATGTAATCTTCTTCTTTTTCGTGTCGACGATTACCGGGGCGTCGCAGAAGTTGCCGACGTGGTTGGGTCCGCCAAGCTCGTCGAGGGTGATGTTCCAGTCGATCCAGCCTTGTGTCCAGTTGTTGAGGTCGCCGATGATGTCATGCGCATACTTCTCGCCTTTGCGCCATCCGCAGTCGTCCGGCCCGGCAACGCATCCTTCGGTGAAGATAAGGCCCTTTGACGGGAACATGTCATGCAGCATGTCGAGTCCTTCGAAATGGTCTCCGGAATACCAGTGGAATCCCGTGCCCCATATATATTTTGCGGCGTTGCGGTCGGACAGGATCGTCCGAGGGCGGTCGAAGACGCGTTCCTTGTTGTGGTCCCAGATGAGGAGCCTGACGTCGGCATGTCCATGCTTCTTGAGGGAAGGTCCGAGATAGTTCTTTACGAAATCCCTTTCCTCTTCGGCGGTATAGACGCATGAGTCCCAGGTCTGCTTGGCCTTGGGCTCATTCTGGACGGTCAGGTAGCAGATCTTGATGCCTTCCTTTGCATAAGCCTCGATGTATTTGGAATAGTAGTCTGCCCAGATCTTACGGCAGTCGGGCTTGAGTTTTCCACCTAGGTTCATGATGCCGGTGGTCTTCATCCAGTCCGGAGGGCTCCACGGGGAGGAGAGGATGCTGAGCTTTGAACCTCTTATCTTCTGGGCGTCCTTTATCATGGGTATGATTAGCTGCTGGTCGCGCTCGATATTGAAAGTCTTGAGCTGGCGGTCGTTCTTCTGGGTATAATGGTAGTTGCCTGTCGAAAAGTCGCAGCTGTTGATATGTGCGCGGCAGAGGTTGTAGTTCAATCCCTTGTCGGTATCAAAATAAGCCTTGAGGACTTTCTCCCTGATCGCCGGGCCTGCCTTGTCCAAAGTCACGGCAGCTGATTCTGTGAGGGCTCCTCCGAAACCTTCGATCTTCTGGTAGGCTACCTCGGGGAAGATGTTGATCACCTTGTTTTCGGTGCCTTTCGAGTCATTCTTGAACTGCACGCTTTTCTTTTCAGACAGCCTGTCGGAAGTCTTCTCAGAAGTGAGCACAACCCTTATTCCGCTTTTAGATGACATATTGTCCTTTCAGTAATATTTTATTGGTAAATCTGTAAAACAAGCGCATAATCTACACTCTGAAAATTGTTTTGTAATAGAAACTGGTTATTTTTATTCCGCAGCAGCGGAATAAAAATTTAAAGACGGAAACCGATGGTCAAGAAAACAAAAGCCGTAAAGACAGCCGATAAAACACAGGTCTGCGGGGATTTCACCGTACTTACTCCTGATGTGATCGTCCCGGAGGTCGAGAAGGCCCTTGGACGCCCCCTGCTCGGTTTCACGCATCCGCTCAACAGCTACATCAACCGCGTATATGAGCTGATGGCGGCGGACCGCGAACGCATCATTGTGAAGTTCTACCGGCCCGGCCGCTGGTCGAAGGAGGCCATACAGGACGAACATGATTTCGTGATGGAATGCGCGCGCGACGAGATACCGGTTGTCGCACCGGTACTACTAAAAAACAAGACAACCGTGGGCGAGGTCGACGGGGTTTTCTTCGCGGTCTATCCGAAACGTCTTGGACGTATCTGGGAGCAGACCTGCGACGACGACTGGAAACGGCTCGGACGGGTTGTCGCCCGCGCCCATGTCGTCGGGAGCCGCAAGGTGGCGAAACACCGTCTCCAGCTCCATCCGGAAGAAACAACCGCATCGGACATTGCCCAGCTGATCGACGGTGGAACAATCCCGCCGAGATACCAGAAACCCTTTGAAGATATCTGTTCGCAGCTCCTGGAAGAGATCATGCCGATGTTCGACGATGCCGAATACATAAGGATCCACGGCGACTGCCATGCCAAGAACATTCTTCACAGGCCCGACGAGGGGCTTCTTCTCATCGACTTTGACGACATGGTGATGGGACCGCCGGTCCAGGATCTCTGGATGCTGTTGCCGGGGCATGTCATGGATTCCGGGCGCGAGCTAGATCTCATGATAAAGGGCTATAGGGAATTCCGCGATTTTGAAGAACAGAGCATTGAGCTGATCGAGCCTCTCCGCGCAATGCGGATGCTCTATTTCCTCGACTGGATAGGCCGCCAGCGCGAGGATCCGTGTTTTGCGACCAACTTCCCGAGCTGGACCAACGATTCATTCTGGGCCGACCAGCTCAGGGAACTGAACCAGCAGTACATGAACATAAGGCAAGGCTAGCCGAATGGATGATTGGATTGGTGGATGATTGGATGGATGGAGTTGAATTCAAAAAGGCAGGCGCTTTATTTTTTTGCATTAATCCAGTAATCCAACAATCCATGTGCTTGCTGCGCTTCGATATTCGAATTTAACCCAGTGAGGTTTTTCAGTGAAAGTCCGTGGCAAAAAAGCAATCTTCCTTGACCGCGACGGAACCGTCATCGAGGACCGTGGGCATCTTGGGAATCCCGATGATGCAGTCTTCTACCATTTCACGTTCAAGGCGCTGAAAATGCTGCAGAAGGATTTCATGCTGTTCATTGTCAGCAACCAGTCGGGCATCGCGAAGAAGCTGATCACGAAGGAAGAAGTCGAGAAAGTCAACCGGCGTGTGCTTGACATCCTGGAGGAGCACGGAATAAAAATTACGGAAGCCTATTACTGTCCGCACAACCGTGAAGACAACTGCGAATGCATCAAGCCCAAGCCATATTTCCTTGAGAAGGCAGTTGGGAAATACGGAATAGATCTTTCCAAATCCTTTGTGATAGGCGATCATCCGCACGACGTGGAATTCGCGGAGAATGCAGGCGCACATGGAATCTACGTGCTTACGGGCCATGGTGAAAAGCACACAGGCGAACTCAAGCCACAATGGCCGGTAGCCAAAAACCTGCTAGAGGCAGCGGAGTTGATCTTGAAGTAGGTACGGGCTTCAGCCTGTACCATGAATTTGGATTTGAGTAGGTACGGGCTTCAGCCCTGTACCAGCCGTTTGGGTAAACGGCACGCGCTGTCGTGTATGGATTTAAGAGAAGAATGGTACAGGCTGAAGCCCGTACCTACTTCGCAAGACCGGTGCGACCGGAGAAGAATGGTACAGGCTGAAGCCCGTACCTACTTCGCAAGACCGGCGCGACCGGAGAAGAATGGTACAGGCTGAAGCCCGTACCTACTTCGCAAGACCGGCGCGACCGGAGAAGAATGGTACAGGCTGAAGCCCGTACCTACTTCGCAAGACCGGTGCGACCGGAGAAGAATGGTACAGGCTGAAGCCCGTACCTACTTCGCAAGACCGGCGCGACCGGAGAAGATATGGTACAGGCTGAAGCCCGTACCTACTTCAAAGGCTCGCTTCCACTGAGATCACTTTACCTGGTATGTCGAGAGGAATTACGTTACCCTGGACTTCCCTGCCGTTCACGACAAGTTTTTTCACGCCCTTCGAGCGTCCCTTTGGATTCTTCACGGTTATGTGGTAGGTCTTCCCGCGGAATACGCGGTGCACCTTGAACTCCTTCCACTTGCGCGGAATGCACGGATCAACGACAAGACCCTCGGCACTCGGGCTGACACCTAGAATGTGCTGGGCGATCGCGACAAACGACCATGATGCCGTACCCGTCAGGAATGAATTCTTCGCTTCGCCAGGAACCAGCGCATCACGTCCGGCGGTCATCTGGCTGTAGACGTAGGGTTCGCAGCGGTAGGTGTCGATCTGGCTCTGTTTTGCGCTGGGGCAGACGCTCATGTAATATTCGTAGGCGCGGTCCCCTCGCCCGATCATGGTTTCAGCTACCTGTATCCAGGTGTTGTTGTGGGTGAAGATACCGGCGTTCTCTTTGTATCCCGGAGGATATGAGGTAATCTCGCCCATGTGGACCTGGTACTCTGAAAAGGCAGGCTGCTGCAGGATTATGCCGTTCGAAGTCGCGAGATGTTTCTTGACGGAATTCAAGGCCTTTTCAGCGCGTCCGTCTTCGAGGCCGACTCCGCCGATGATTCCCCAGCCCTGGCTTTCGATGAAGATTTTCCCTTCGGCGCATTTCTTCGAACCTACAGGTTTCCCGTAAGCATCATATGCTCGACGGAACCATTCACCGTCCCAGCCATGTTTGCTGATGACGTCCTGCATGGCCTTGCGTTTCGCCATTGAGTCCGAAGCCTTCTTCTTGTCGCCAATCTGGTTGTAGATGCCTGCCATCTTCTCGCATGCTGAACAGAAAAGTCCGGCTATCATGACGGATTCTGCGATTTTCGCATTGGCTCCTCCGAGGTCGCCGGCAAGCTGGAAGCTTTCTCCGGGGGTCTTCGAGAAACAGTTGAGATTCAGACAGTCGTTCCAATCGGCATGGCCTATCTGCGGAAGTCCGTGCGGTCCGCGGTTGTCCAGAGTATATGCCATGGAAATTTCGAGATGGTCCATCAGGGTCGCGCCGTCCTTGTTATCCTTGTCGGCATAACCGATCTTCTCATCCAGGATGGAAAGGTCTCCGGTTTCGTTGATGTATGCGGAGACAGCCAGAGGCAGCCACAGAGGATCATCGTTGAATCCGCTTCCCGCCATCGAATTTCCCTTTTTAGTGAGCGGCTGGTACTGGTGGTAGCAGGTTCCGTCGGAAAGCTGTGTCGCCGACAGGTCGAGGATTCTTTCGCGCGATCTTCCAGGTTCGAGGTGGACGACTCCGAGGAGATCCTGGTTGCTGTCGCGGTATCCCATTCCGCGGCCGATTCCCGACTCGTACAATGAGGCGGAACGGGACATGTTCAGGGTCGTCATGCACTGGTACTGGTTCCAGATGTTCACCATTCGTGCGACGTGCTCGTCGGGAACTTCAGCGCTATAAACTGAAAGAAGCTTCGTCCAGTACTTGCAGAGCTTGTCGTAGGCCTCATCGACATTTGCGGATTTTGCGAACTTCGCAGCGACTTTCCTGAACGGCGCCTTGTTGGCGACGAACTTCTTCTCGAACTTCTTGTTCTCGGGATTTTCGGCATAACCAAGGATGAAATGCAGGCGTTTCTTTGAATTCGGCGCAAGTTTCAGGTCGATCTGATGGACACCGACAGGCGCCCAGCCGAGGGTCTTGTAGTTCGTGCATTTGCCGGCGACGACGGCCTTTGGCTTGTCTAGGCCGTCATGGACTCCGACGAAACGGTCGCGGCTGGTGTCGAAACCGCTTGCCTTCGCTCCAAAGAGCGAGAAATAAGCAAAATGGTTGCGACGTTCGCGGTATTCGGTTACATGGAAGATTGAATTCTGTTCGACTTCGAGCTGTCCGATGGAGAAATTGCGCTGGAAGTTGGTCATATCGTCCATGGCATCCCAGAGGCACCATTCGACAAAGCCCCACAGGCTGATGGATTTCTGGCGGGAGGTCAGGTTTTTGACTTCGACATCCCAGATTTCGAGGGTTTCACCGAGGGGAACGAAATATTTGACGGATACCTGGATGCCGTTCTTGACGCCTGTGATCTGGGAGTAGCCAAGACCGTGGCGGCATTCATAGCTGTCGAGCTTGGTGCGGGTCGGTTTCCAGCCTGGGTTCCAGATGGTGTTGCCATCCTTGATGTAGAGGTAGCGGCCATTTGAGTCGAGAGGGACATTGTTATAGCGGTAGCGTGTAAGACGGCGGAGCTTTGCATCACGGTAGAACGAGTAGCCGCCCGCGGTATTTGAGATGATTCCGAAATAGTCCTTGCAGCCGATGTAGTTGATCCAGGGAAGCGGGGTTTCCGGGTTGGTGATCACATACTCGCGTCTGGCATCGTCAAAATGGCCGTATTTCATATGATTCCTCCATAATGTTTTCATTTGCAGATGCAAACAAAAACATTATTCTCAAAAAACGGAATTTTCCACCTGTTTTTCAAATCTTTTCAAGATAACGCAGTCAAAATAAGAACCGTTCTTATTTCATCCATGTTTTCCTTGACTTTCAGCCTCCTTGCGCGTACAGTGTCTGAAGAGTGAGGGAGCAGTGATGCCGTGATGCCGGCAAGTGATGCCGGCAAAATTTAATTTTCTAAAATCAGCCTCAAGTCTGATGGGGCTGGCTTCTTGTGCATGTGCGATCTTCGCAATGCTCATACTCACGGCAAACACGGCGGAGGCGGCGGCAAGGACGGCAAGCGTAAGCGGGGACTGGAACAACACAGCCACCTGGGGTGGCTTGCCGTTTCCGATTGCAGGGGACACGGTGACGATCAACTCCGGCATCACAGGGGAAAACTGCCGTCTACATGTTCAACTGCCTGTTCTACAGCAATAATGCTGCGAATTTCGCAGCAGAGCTGAAAGGCAATCCCCTGTACTGCTTTAACAACATAATAGTCAACAATACCGGCGGAGGACTGCTCGTGACAGGTTCAGGAAATTCATATCTTAAGAACAACATTGTCAGGGGCAACTCTGGCACACAGATAGACTTCAACACACCTGGCTCGGTCACCTACTGCAACGTCGAGGATGGCTTCGGAGGCACAGGCAATATCAATTCCGTCGAGACACTAGCCTGGATTATCCATGTGATGTGAATAATCCACCGCTTCGCGGAAAACCTTAATAATAATTATTCTTAAACAAACTCCAATCCTACGCGATTTCACTTGACATTTGAGGATGAAACTGCTATATTAATACTGTAAGGGAGATAGAATGGTTCTATTAATGTCCAGCACGAGGCTCATTTCAGGGCTGAAGCTGCTTCACGCGGCTATGCGCTCTCTTTGTCAAAATACCGTAAACATCTTCAAGGTGCGTCGCATGGGCAAGCCGTCAACGTGGATCGCATGTGCCTGCGCGATCTCCGCAATTGTCATGCTGACGGCAGGCACTGCAGACGCCGCGACGAGGACGGCAGATACAACGGGTGCCTGGAACGCAACGAATACTTGGGCGGAGAATATTGTTCCAGTAGCAGGGGATACGGTCACCATCAATAATGGCATTACGGTTACAGTGCCCGCCGGTTATACCGCAATGTGTACCAGCATAACTTTCAATGCAGGAAATGCCAACAACTCGATTACTCTTAACGCTGCTAACTCTTCCTTGACGGTAAGCGGGGCTGTGACCATAAATGCACCTACTCAAAATAATAGGACAAAACAGATCATTGTTGGAACCGGGACTTTTTCAGCCGGATCACTTGTCTTACGAGGTGTCAACGGCACTACCAGGTATACACGACTCAGCATTTCCACCGGAACTGCTACCATTTCGGGAAATATTACATCATTGGGTACATCTTCACAAATCGTGTTCTCCGGAGCAGGAACGCTGAATGCAGGCGGAACATTCATGAGTGGAACGGCCGGAACATTCACACGTTCCACTGGCACAGTCAATTTCAATGCCGCCGGCGCACAGTCCATATCCCCGTTCGCCTACACGTTCAACAACGTTGTCCTTTCGAATTCCGGTGTAAAAACACTGACCAATGCGACGATCAATGGCAACCTGTCCCTCTCTGGCACGGTGACGGCAACCGCAGTTGGGAATGTCGGCGGAAATCTCGATGTAGGCGCCGGCACGACATTCACAGTGCCAGGAATTGCGTTTGCCGTTGCCGGAACTACATCTGTGAGCGGCACCTTGACCCACAACAACGCCACCGGTGCGAAGACCTATACCGGAAACGTCACGATAAACAACGGCGGTATCTGGAACGAGACTGCCAGCCCGGCGATCAACTTTGGCGGCGACCTGCAGAACGACGGGACATGCAGCGGAGCCGGGGTGACTTCCGTAGGCGGAACCTTGACGAATACCGGCAGTTTCACCAGAGGCGCAGGAGCAATAACGGTCGGCGCCAATTTCAGCAACACAAATACGTTCAGCGCATCCGGCGCGATAAATGTCACCGGGAACTTCTCCAACACCGCCGGGGCATTCACTGCGAATGCATCGACGATCACCGTGAACGGCAGCTGGACCGGAGGCGGCACTTTTAATGTTGGAACTTCGACAGTTGCATTCGCCGGCGCCGGCACGACAACCATAAACGGAAGCAACACCTTCAATAATTTCACCTGTAATACCGCCAGCAAGGCGATACAGGTTGCACAGGGAACCACGCAGACGGTAGGCGGGGTGTTCCGGATAGACGGTTCTGCCATCGGCACGAAGATCTTCCTGGCTTCAACCGGAGGCGCCGGAACAACCTGGAACCTGGTGCTGAACGGCACCTATGGCTGCAGGTATGTGACGGTACAGGGATCCACCGCATCAGGAGCAGCTTTCCTGCCGATCAATCCAGTCGGATTCCAGGACGACGGCGACAACACCAACTGGTATGATCCTTCCTTCCCCAGGGAGATGCTCTTCTTCGACAACTTCGAGACCAGCACGCTCAACGCGGCGCCAAACAAGCTGTTCAGCAACTGGACTATTACCGGTGCAAGCTGGCTCACCGCAGCCTCCCAGGTGGTTGACACGCTGAACCACACTTCAGGCGGCACGAAGTCCCTATACTCATCCGGCGGCACGTCAGGACAGGGCATAGGCGTCTGGAACAATCCTGCCTGGGGACCGGCCACGAACTGCTCTGCCGAAGCATGGTTCTACGACGACATGCAGAACAACAAGATGCAGTGGCTCTTCATCGACAACGCCGCCGGCGACCAGGGCATCGGGGTCATTGTCCAGACCGACAACGACAACGACAGCGGTACGGGAAGCACGACAAAATACCGATACTGCCGCTACAATTTCGGCGGCGGGACCCTCTATACGGATTCCTATATTGACAGGACGCCGGGATGGCATCAGGTCAAGTGGACGCATACTTCAGGGACCGTGGAACTCTTCCTTGACGGGGCCCTTCTCATGACCGCCACCGGGCTGAGTGATTTTTCGGATTTTGATACGGGCTCATGGACATGGAACAATCCAAACGGCAGTACGTCGATGTGGTTCGACGATTTCATGGTATACCGTTCGCAGCACCAGTCACGCTACCGCTGGTATGACAATGACAGCGCCGAAACACCGACCGCACTTGCAGTCGAAAACACGACCATAAGCAGGGATACTGCCGCCGCCGTGACAAGGCTGCGCATCCAGATCCAGAACGATGAGACACAGGATTTCACCGGCGGCTATGTCGGACTGCAATACAGAAAAGGAACAAATGGAACATGGGAGTCCCTGGGAGCCTCTTCGGACTGGAAATATGCCAACGGACTAGGAACCGACAAGGCGCAGGTGGCGAATGCACTGCTGACAAATACAAATATCCGGGAACACTTTGTCGAGTCCCAGCCTTCCATTACAAACATCATACTCGGTCCGGGGCAGTTCGGCGAATGGGACTTCAGCATAGCTCCGACCGCTAACGCCACTGTCGGCGCTACCTATTTTTTCAAGATGGTCTTCACGAATGCCGCCGGAACCTTCACAAGGGAAATGTCGGCCTACAGCCAGACTCCGTCATGCACCCTCACTTCTTCGACGATGACGCAGTGGACCGGAGGCACGGACAACAACTGGAACAATGCCGCAAATTGGACAAACGGAGTTCCAAATGCGACACTCGACGTGATCATACCGACATCAGCCACGAGGGACTGCCGGATCAATATAGCCAACGCGCAGTGCAAGAGCCTCTACGTCCAGTCAGGCAGGGCTCTCCTCCTCGATACAGCCTCAACAGGACTTACGGTACAGAACGACATAACCGTGCTGGGAACGATAACCCAGAGCAACGCCACGGCCAGCCTGACGCTCAACGGCGGAACACTTCGCGTCGACACGACTGGACGATACAACCACGGCGCAGGAGATCTCAGCGCCTCAACTGCGACCGTGCAGGTCATAAACGGCGGACAATACAATGTTTCAGGAACACAGACTATTTCAGCCCAGACAGTTCTTATCTCCCTTGGAGGACTGGTGAATGTATCAGCCGGCGCCACTTTCAACATTGGCAACATGGACATTGAGCTCAACGGCCAGTGGACCAGCACCAGCACTGCAAATATCGTCAACATCTCCAACAACCTCGTCAACAACGGCTCCATGCTTGGAAGCACTGGGGGCATATTCAATTTCACCGGAGCTGGGATGACCATGGATGGAACTTCGACTACTACGACGTTCTACCAGGCTAACTTCGCAGGCTCGATGACCAGTTCGATAACAAACGACGTGACTGTCCTGAACAACCTAACGATAAACAACGGTTGCTCTTTCACTTCATCTTCCGGCAATCTCAATGTAGGCGGGAACTGGCTCAACAACGGAACGTTCGGAAATGGCGGCGGCACCGTGGACTTCAACGGTGGAGCCGCACAGACAGTCCAGACCGGCGGGTCGAACTGGAACATACTGGCCGTCTCCAACAGCTCTGCTGGAGGCGTAAGCTTCAAGGACGGCTTCACGACAGCGCAGCTGCGCTGCGTCACTCCGGGCGCCACACTGTTCTTCAAGGCGAACGCATCAGCCGCAGACACCTATACGGTCACGGATTCCAACGGATTCTACATTTCAGGAGCATCCGGGAACAATGTAAAGCTAAGACTCGATGGCGCAGCCGGCAGCGACCGCTGGGTGATAAACCCTTCCACCCTCGACTATCTCTGGACAGCGGACTATGTGGATGTCGCAGATTCCGTGAACATGTCAGCCAACACGATCTTCCCTACGAATTACGTGGATTCAGGCAACACCATCAACTGGTTCACAGCTGATGCCAACAATAACGGAATCCCTGATACCTGGGAGTTTGTCTTCTACCGCAGCCTAGTCAACAACGCAACAGCGGACACGGACAGCGACGGACTGAACACGCTGCTTGAATACCTGCTTGAAACCGATCCGACAGTACCGTTTGGGGCCTCGGGGACTATATGGGTTGATTCCTACACTTCATACGGCGCCAATGACGGATCCGCTGCAAATCCCTACAAATATCTTGATGATGCCCTGGCTGCCGCCAACAATAAGATGATTGTAATGCTTAAGAATGGAACTTATACCCTTTCCAACTTCACTCTCACAAAGGACATCTCCATCAAAGGCGAAGACCCCCTGAAGACAATTATCAAAGGACCAACTCCATCCGGGTCGACATCCGACACCGGGCAGATGCTGAACGTGACCCAGAATACTGCGTTCTCCCTGACAAACTGCACCGTTGAACTATATGGCGACGAGAAACCGATAATCTCCTATGACGTGAACAAGAACAAGAATTCCGTGTCCTTTGAAAATGTCATATTCAGGGACAACGACACAGGCTCAAAATCCCTTATCGCTCCAAACGCCGACGCACAGCAGAGCACATCCGTCTACATGTTCAACTGCCTGTTCTACAGCAACACTGCGAATTACGCAGCCGAACTCAGGGGCAATGTTCTTTACTGCTATAACAACACAATAGTCAACAATACCGGCGGAGGACTGCTCGTCAACGGGTCGGGAAATTCATATTTGAAGAACAATATTGTCAGAGGCAACAGCGGTACGCAGATATTCTTCGCTGCAACCGGACCTCTTTCATCAGTCACCTACTGCAACGTACAGGGAGGATTCACCGGCGCCGGCAATATAGATTCCGCTGAAGCGTATCTGGATGCTGCAAACGGCAATTTCAGGCTCATGACGGGTTCACCGGGGATCAATACCGGAACCACGACTTTCGTGTCAAATGACATTTCGGGTTTCGCGCGACCTACAGGCGCCGCATTCGACATGGGGGCCTATGAATACCAGACCACCGACACTGACGGGGACGGGCTGACGGATGCACAGGAGATTTCCGCCGGAACAAATGCCAGCCTTGCCGACACCGACGGCGACGGATATACCGACTACTATGAAATCAATACGTCCCTGACCGACCCGACGATGGCGGACACTGACAGCGATCTGATAGCAGATGGCGACGAGGCCAGGCTCGGTACCAACGCCCTGCTCTTCGACGGCCAGATGAAGAACGCCTCGCACAGGGTCGATCTCTACAATGAAAGCTTTGAAAGCAATACCGACTATCCTGTCGGCAACTTCTCCGCATCCATCTGGGGCGCTGCCGCGACCTACAGCGGAGACATCCAGGTCGAAAACGTCGGGGCCGCCGCTTACGACGGAGCCAAGATTGTAACGATGACCGGCGACAGGCCTGAAAGCTCGATAGTCAGCTTTGTGGAGAGAAACGATCTTCCGGAATGGTGGATAGGCGTATCCTATAAGATTCCGCGCGTGAAGCTTCCGACCAACGTCGACGAGGCATTCAATATAGGAGGAATCTATTTCACAGTCGACCAGGATGGCTATTTCTGCGTCTACAACGGCACGACCGAGCAATGGATGTCGGATGTCCAGCAGATACCTGCCGGAGAATGGATCCGCGTATACATCCACCGGTACCACGCGGCAAAGACAGCCGATGTATGGCTGAGCATCAACTACGGGGCTGCGACCAGGATCTTCACCGCCGTGCCGATCTCGGGCCCGGAACTGGACAACTATATCAGGATCAGCATTTCCAGCGCGCAGGAATTCGACGTACAGTTCGACCTCATGGTCGGATACCATTACCTCTATCCTCCTTTCTGACCTGGATTGCCCACGCGCCGTGGCACAGAATATCTTCCATGCGGAAAACTGATGCCACAATGACTCGTTCCTTCGGAAAACTCCTTATCAACAAGCCATCAGCGCTTCCGGCACATAAGAGCGCCGCCCACGTGGACATTGGGCAACAAGGCAACTTTAACATTGAATCCGGGGACAAGGGGCTTGTCTTTTGTATATACATTGTGCTATTATATTCGCAAATATTAATTTGACTGATGCCCTGGAGTATCGCGTTGCGGATTTCAACGGTCTATGTTATAATTGCATCGGAGGCTGTATTCATGTACGCAACCGGGCCGGCGGCCGACAAGGAGTTTGATTCAATGCTTGGAAATCCACATGGCATATTGGTTATTGCTCCAGGAAGATCGCCTGAAAGGATGATAGGCGGTCACCGGGCTCCGGTTTCATGCCGCCAGTATCCGGCTTCAAAATTCCATCTTCGGAATTCCATGCCCGGACCTCCGGCATCGAAAACCATGCATCAGCCATCCTCTTTCACCCTCATTGAATTATTGGTCGTGATCGCGATCATCGCAATCCTGGCGGCCCTGCTCCTCCCCGCCCTCCAGCAGGCGAAGGAGAAGGCGTGGGCCATCCTGTGCGTAAGCAACCAGAAGCAGGTCCACCTCGCTGAAAGCGTCTACGCCTCGGATTCCAACGGATGGATCTGCATCGGCACGCGATGGAACAACGCGGGCATGAACTGGTACACAGGCCTGACCGGCGGAGATCCTACCGGAAACGCAGGCAACGGGGTAGCCCCGTATGCATTACCGGTCTACATGAACTCCGACGCCCTGCTCTGTCCTTCATGGTTCCCGAATACGTTTTTCACCACAGGCTCCAACCAGTACGAGAAGACGTTCGGATTCAATACAAAGTCGCTTAAAACGCTCCCCCTCACAGGAGGAAGCAACCCCCCGATGCCTCCCTGGAAGAAAACTGTTCCATACTTTGAATTCTACCGTAATCCGGCCGGTTCCATGGGAATGATCAAATATGCATGGCTGGAAAAGGCGGATATGCCGTCCCAGTCAATCATGCTCGGCGATTCCGTCAGGCCGTTTCCCGGATGGTCCCCTGACCAGGCGGAATACTTTTCACTCACCACGATTGCCGGCGGCACGAACTGCCGTCAGATCCATCTCAGGCACAACAATGCCGCCAACTTCCTCTTCTGGGACGGACATTCGGAACCTATGAACAAGAATGAACTTCTCAATTATTATAGCGGCATGACAAACGAGACAGGCAGGTATCTCTGCATAGGGAAGAACCTCATCCAGTACCCTTGAAAAACATAAAGGCCAGAAGGAACAACTGCGCCGGTTATTTGTATATACATTGTTTTGTTTTTATAATTACCACATATTAGATGAAAAACGGGAGGATGAAGATGAGGAGGGAAATCTTGAGCACATTGGCGGCGGCCCTTATGGCAGCCCCGCTGGATGCAAGTGCGGAAACAATCGCTATCGGAAGCTTTGAAAAGGGCCTGGACGGATTTTCAGGCGCGATAACCGCCGACACTTCAGGCGGAAAGGACAGCGCCGCCGCCGGGAAGATCGAGAACAAGGACCAGAAATGGGTGACCGTAAAGAAAACTCTCTCCCATGAGAAGGAACTGGTCTCAGTCTCCTTCAGCGCAAGGAGCGGCGACGTGAAATCGCTGGCTGTCAGGATCGTGGATTCGACCGGACAGAACTTCCAGCCGAGGGCGCAGATCAAGGACAATGGAAAATGGCAGGAGATAAAAGTTGCGAACTTCGCTGCCGCAGGCACGATCTTCGGCGGTGCGGACGACAAGAAAATCCACCATCCGGTCGCCCAGCTCCAGTTCATTCTGGAATCAACGGGGACAATATGGATAGACGATGTGAAGCTTGAACTTGCCGATGAAATCCTGCCCGAAATGGCGGAAAAGAAGAAAATCCTCGATCAGGCGAAGGCATTTCCGATCGCAAATTTCGACAAGGGGGCCGACGGATTTTCCGAAGCTATGAAGACAGCTGCGGGCGAAGGACGGAACGGCACGGCCTGCGGAAGCCTGACAAAAACCGCAGGCCAGAAATGGGTCAGTGCCGGCAAGACCTTCAAGGATCTGAAAGGCGACTTCCTGCAGGTCTCCTACTGGGTGAAGTCGAAGGATGTCAAGACTCTTGGCGTAAGGTTCCAGGATTCCAGCGGGCAGGATTTCCAGCAGAGGCTGCCGCTTGAGCCCAACGGCGAATGGCAGCAGGTGAAGATCACGCAGTTCAACAAGGGCCAGTCGTGGGGTGGCGCAGACGACAAAAGCTGGCATGCTCCCGCAAAATCGATAACTTTAGTGCTGGAACAGGACGGAACAGTCTATATCGATGATATCGAGGCGAAGCTGAAATAATAATTTTTTCCGAAACGGAAAAATTTATAAACATAATTTGATTTGATTGCGAAGCAATCTTTGGACTGCGGCGGCTTGACGCCGCTTTGAATTCCGCCGGATGAGGAAGAAATTAAATTTAGGAAGGAATATTATCTCATGAAAAGATTTTTGATCGCGGCATTGGCGCTCGGCTCGGCCCTGGCGGCGGGCGGGGCCTTAGGGGAAAACTTGAAGCTCGGGGATTTCGAGAAGAGCGACAACATGTTTGCGGGGATAAGCGTTGACAATACGACGGGCAAGGACAGCGCTTCATCGGCAAAGATCGAGAACAAGGACCAGAAATGGGTGACAGTCAAGAAGGATCTGGATCTTGAAAAGGAGCTCAGGGAGGTCAACTTCTGGATCAAGAGCAGCGACGTGAATTCAATCGCGCTAAGGATAGTCGATTCCACCGGGCAGAAGTTCCAGCCGAGGGCGCAGTTCAAGAACGACGGCTCCTGGCAGGAGATAAAGATCAGGGAATTTACGAAAGGCCAGGTGTTCGAGGGCGCCGGGGACAAGAAAATGCACCACCCCGTGTCCCAGCTTCTTTTCATTCTCGAAGCGAAGGGCACGGTTTGGATTGACGACGTGAGCCTCGACTTGTCGGATGCCGTCCTTCCCGAAATAGTAGAGAAGAAAAAGAGGATAGGTCAGGCCAAGGCATATCCCGTCGGAAATTTCGAAAAAGACGGGGACGGGTTTTCTGAGGCGTTCGTCATCGTTAAGGAGGGCCGCAACGGCGGTTCTTGCGCGAAGCTCGCAAAGACGGGCGACATGAAATGGGCCTCAGCCGGAAAACAGTTCAAGGAGCTGAAGAATGACTTCCTCCAGTTCTCGTACTGGGTCAAGTCGAACGACGCCAAGACGCTCGGCGTGCGCTTCAAGGATTCGACCGGGCAGGATTTTCAGCAGAGAATTCCATTCGACGCCAACGGCCAGTGGCAGCAGATCGTCATCACGCAGTTCAACAAGGGGCAGTCCTGGGGCGGTGCGAACGATAAGAAGTGGTATCCGCCGGCCAAGAGCGTGACTTTCATCCTCGAGCAGGACGGCACCGTACTCGTCGACGACATCGAGGGGAAGCTCGACCCGGCCCGGATAACCTCGGATCTCGATCTGGCGCAGACGGCTCTCGGGAACATTTTTCTTACGACGGAAACGCCTGTGATCAACGTCGGGACTAAGGGCGACTCGGTTCTGTGGACCGCGTGGGACTTCGAGCACAAAGAGGTCGGAAAAGGCTCAGTGGCGGCCAAGAACGGCGAGGTGACGATCCAGCCGCCGAAGAAGAACGGTTATTTCCTGATGCGCATCGAGGCGCAGAAGGAAGGCAAGACGATCATGGAGAAATGGACGAGCTACTGCGTGATCCCCCCGTACAAGGTGAAGGATCCGGCAAATGCGCAGTGGGGCGCCATGACCCATTTCGCGCAGGGGATGGATGTCGACATCCTGCCTCTTCTGGTGAAGGCGGGAATCGTGTCGATCCGCGACGAGCATTACTGGGGGCAGGTTGAAGAGAAGAAAGGAGAATATGCATTTTCCGAAAGGTCCGATCGCTATATGAAGGCCTGCGAGGAAAATGGAATTGATCCGCTGATAGCTATGACATTCGGCAACAAGCTCTATGACCACAAGGATGGACCAAGCTCCCCGGAAGGATTCGCCGGTTACGGGAACTATGGACAGGCGATACTGAAGGAATACGGCAAGCAGATCAAATGGCTTGAAATCTGGAACGAATACAACGGCTCCTGGGCGCCGCCCGTGGCAAAACAGAGCAATGAGAACCGCTACACCACCTATACCAGCATGCTCAAGGTGGCATATGAGAAAATAAAAGCAGTACGGCCTGATGTGAAAGTCCTGGGCTGCGCATGCGTCCTGATCCCCATCCCCTACATTGAAGGCATATTCAAACTGGGGGGCCTGAACTATATGGACGCCGTCGTCATACATCCATACAGAGGGAAGCCCGAAGGCGTCGACAAGGAAGTCGCAGAGCTCCGCGAGCTGATGAAAAAATACAATGGCGGCAAGGAAAAAGAGATATGGGTCACCGAAACAGGCAGGCATGCGAAGGTTGAATTCGACTGGGAGAAGGACAAGAAGATGTTCGAAATGGGAAGGCAGTGGGGCGCCGTCTATCTTCCAAGACAATACACGCTCCTGCTTTCCCAGAACGTCGCCAGGATATACTGGTATCTGGCGTCCGACCACATGAATTTCGTCAGCATGGGGCTTCTAAGGAAGTCCGACGACAAGATGGGAAGATACGCGGTCTGTCCGGCATATGTGACCTATGCGACGCTTATCCGGCAACTTGACGGTGCGAAGTTCGCAGAGCGCGAGGCCTTCAGCAAATACACGCGCGCCTATGTGATGAAATTCAGGAACGATAAAAACGAGGATGTCCGCGTCTGCTGGGCTACCTTCCCGAGCAAGATAGAAGTCGCTGCATCGAAGCCGGTAACCGTAGTAAACATGGTTGGGGAAGAGAAGACGATAAATCCTGATGCAGGCAAGATTGTGTTAGACCTGGCAGGCGATGTTATCTATCTCAAGGGTGAAATCCAAGGTGTCAAGGAGATCGAGCCGGAGGAGAAGATCATCGCCTCTTCCGTTGACGATTATGGCAAGGCGCAGGGGCTTAACAACTGGTATTACGGGTATTTCGATATCAAGGACGGCAAGCCGTCTGAGTTCAAGGAGATGACGGTCGTTGAAACGATGTGGGGTGAGAACTGGGCCGGCACACAGAAATATCTCAAGCTGGGCGGAGAAGGCGGCCATCCGGGAAGCAACGCCTGGGCGGTGAAGCGCTGGAAGAGCGGATACGAGGGGAAAGTTGCAATATCAGGCACCTGTCAACGGGGCAAGGAAGGCGACGGTGTCGAGCTGATAATCCTCAACGACGGCAAGGAAATATTCAAGAAAGTCGTGGGAGGCAATGGAAATCCGGAGAAGATTGAAGTCCTGGCCGAGACCGAAGTCAAAGAAGGCTCTGTGATCGACATCTGCATATCGCCGTTGAAGGGCCTGGAATACGACGCGACAAGCTATGACATAATGATAAGGACCAAGAAGAAGCAATAGGATGAAATCTTTTCCAGCTCCGGAGCCCATCTGCCCAGGCTGGCCAGGCTGGCCATCCGGGCGCGGTGGAGGAACGCCTGCTGTGCGGATTTCGCATTTCCAGGATTGCCGGCCCAGGTCCTGAGGGCGGCAGCCTGAAGCGCCCGGCTATATGAGAATGTAAGCGGCCATGGTGCGCCCCCGATACGGTTGATGGCGTCGAGATGCGCTGTTGCATCCAGATCGGTCTGTCCGCCAGACAGGAAGACAACACCCGGAAGCGTGGCCGGCACTGACCGTTTCAGGCACTTGACAGTCTCTTCGGCAACCTGCGGCACTCCCGCGCGGTTCTGCGCCTTGTTCCCCGAAAGCACCATGCTCGCCTTGAGGATGACATGTTCGTTCGAGACTTTCTGCCTGCGGAGTTCATTGAAGAGGGATCCCAGGGCCGCCTCAGTGACTTCATAGCAGCGTTCAATGGAATGCTCCCCGTCGAGCAGGACCTCCGGCTCGACGACAGGCACGATGTCCGCCTCCTGGCAGAGCGCCGCATAACGGGCCAGCGCATGGGAGTTGGCATTGATGCAGGTTTCAGTCGGAATCCCGGAACCGATGTTTATCACGGCCCGCCATTTTGCGAAGCGCGCACCGGCCTGAAAATATTCCTTGAGGCGGTCGCGCAGGCCGTCCAACCCCTCGGTCACCTGTTCGCCCGGAAAAAACGCCAGCGCCTTTGCGCCCTTGTCCACCTTGATGCCCGGAACCACGCCTTTTCCGGCGAGATATTCGGCGAAGGGTATTCCGTCATGGGTCTTCTGGCGGATCGTCTCGTCAAAAAGGATCACGCCGCTGATGGATTCCTCCATGCCCGGGGCGGTGAAAAGCAGTTCCCTGTATGTCCGGCGGGTTTCCTCGGTGCATGGAATGTTCTGCGACGCGAAGCGCTTCTCGCAGGTACCTGCGGATTCGTCTGCGGCAAGCAGTCCTTTGCCCTTGGCGATCATGGCGCGGACCGTCTTTCCCATCAGTTCCTTGTCCATTGCCCCCTCCTATTTTGAAGTTATCCGGACATGACGACCGGATTGATTGACAAGATCTCCATACTAGTGTCATGTATCGCAAATAGACATAATTCTATTCGGTGTATTTGCGATACATCACACCCGTGCCGTAAGATAAGCCGCAAGGGGGATGAAATCAAATCGGCATGAGCAACGCCGTTAGAGTATTTTAGCTTCCAGCTCTTATCTCCTCTCCCGGCATTTTCTGTTGTTTCCCTTCACTTTTCCTTTGTGCCTTTGTGCCTTTGTGCCTTTGTGCCTTTGTGCCTTTGTGCCTTTGTTCCTGCCGCCACTGGCGGAAACTGAGCCATTACTGAAGCGAAGAAAAATATCGACTAATAAGTATAATGATTCTTGATTGTTTGCTTTCCAGTACTAATTGTATTTTTTGCTGATCCTGATTTCATGAGTCAAAATATTTTATATATTGCATCAGTGTATACAATAATAACTCAGCTTGTTCGTTATTTAATTCCAAAAACGGAGTATAAGTATAATGACAAATAATCATGGCGGCTCGGAAAGCCACAAGGCCGTTCTTGAGAAAATCAAGAATACGAGGAACGACATAATCAGGGAGCTGCGCAAGTTCATCGTCGGCCAGTCCGAACAGATAGACCAGCTGCTCGCAGGCATGTTCGCCGGCGGACACTCGATGATACAGGGTCCTCCTGGAACCGCAAAGACAGTCCTCCTTTCATCCTTCGCGAAAGTCATGGACCTGGAATGCAAGCGCATCCAGTTCACCCCCGATCTGATGCCTTCGGACATCAGCGGAACCGAAATCCTCGAGGAGGACAAGACCACGGGGCACAGGTTCGTAAAGTTCGTGCAGGGACCAGTGTTCGCGAACATGGTGATCGCTGATGAAATCAACCGCACGCCTCCGAAGACCCAGGCCGCCCTCCTCGAAGTCATGCAGGAAAAACAGGTGACTCTCGGCGGCAAGACTTATCCGCTTCCAAAACCGTTCTACATCCTGGCCACGCAGATCTCAATGGAACAGGAAGGCACCTACCCCCTCCCCGAAGCCCAGCAGGACCGCTTCATGCTTTCCATAATGATGGAATACCTGCCGGAAGACGAGGAAGTCACGGTAGTACGCAGTTCGACAAGCGCCACAAAGGTCAAGCTTGAGAAAGTCATAGGCGGAAACGATCTCATCGCCTTCAACCAGGCTGTCAGGAACGTCGTGCTTCCTGAAGTTCTCGGCGGATACATCGTCGACCTTGTCGTTGCAAGCCGTCCCGGCAAACACGGTTCTCCGGACTTTGTCAAGGAATATGTGAGCTGGGGGGCCGGACTCCGCGCCAGCCAGAACATCTCGCTCATGTCGAAGTCCATCGCCGCGATGGACGGAAGGGCGACCGTTGAACTTGAAGACGTGCTGAAGGCGATAATCCCGGTGCTGCGCCACAGGATCGGCCTCTCATTCAGGGCCGAAGTCGACCGCATCACGGTCGAGGACGTCATCCAGAAGCTCATTCAGGCAATTCCAAAACCCAATAAAGTATAGAACGGATCCACATCATGCAAACTGAAAACAAAATACCAGGTGGAATCGAGGCGATAGCCAGGATTGGCGCCAGCAGGGACAAGATCCTGCAGGAGATCCGCAAGGTCATCGTGGGACAGGAACAGGTCGTCGACGATGTCGTCACAACATTTTTCGCTGGCGGACACTGCCTGATTACCGGCGTGCCGGGCCTTGCAAAGACACTTCTCATTTCGAGCCTTGGAAAGGCCATGGACCTGAAGTTCCGAAGGGTGCAGTTCACTCCCGACCTGATGCCATCCGACATCACCGGAAGCGAAGTTCTCGAAGAGGACAAGACGAGCCATGCGCGTTCGCTGAAGTTCCGGCCCGGCCCTATTTTCACGAACATACTGCTCGCAGACGAAATCAACCGTACTCCGCCCAAGACACAGGCGGCGCTGCTCGAAGCGATGCAGGAACACCAGGTTACAGTGAGCGGAAACACCTTCCATCTCGAGGAGCCTTTCTTCGTGCTTGCAACACAGAACCCGATCGAACAGGAAGGCACATATCCTCTTCCGGCCATCCAGCAGGACAGGTTCATGTTCAGTCTTATCATAGATTATCTGCCGCGCGACCAGGAAATAATGGTTGTCAACTCGACCACAGGTTCGCACTCCGAGGATATTGCAAAATGCATCGATGGAGTTGAACTGCTCGCATGCCAGGACATCGTCCGTCAGACTCCTGTCGCCGAACCGATCATTCGTTATGCCGTCTCGCTTGCATCGAAGAGCCGTCCGGGAGAGAAGGATGTTCCTGCCTTCATAAAGGAATATGTCTCATGGGGCGCATCGATACGTGCATCGCATTATCTGATCCTGGGCGCGAAGGCGCGTGCGGTGCTTGCAGGCCGTCCGCATGTTTCAATCGCCGATGTGCAGTCGGTAGCGCTTCCGGTGCTGAGGCACAGGATACTGACCAACTTCAGGGCGGAGTCGGAAGGGATGACTTCGGAGACCATAGTGAAGAAGCTTCTGGAGGCAATCCCGACACCGACGAGCGGGCTGTAAGGTTTAAAGGTAGGGCTCTCTCGCCGAGAGAGCCGAATAAGAGCGGACGGCTCGGCGATCCGTCCCTACCTAAAATATAAAAGATTACTGTTTGCGGATATCGCAAAGGAAAATAAATGAGTAAGAGCCGACATCTTGATTTCAATGTTCTCGCCCACATCAACAACATGCAGCTTCTGGCGAAGACCATTGTAGAGGGTTTCATACTGGGTCTCCACAGAAGTCCGTTCCGCGGATTTTCCGTGGAGTTCGCCGAGTACCGCCAGTATGCGCCCGGCGACGACATCAAGCACATCGACTGGAAAGTCTTCGGCAAGAGCGACCGCTACTATGTGAAGCAGTTCGAAGAGGAGACGAACCTCGCCTGCCACATCCTGCTGGACGCTTCCGCATCGATGGGATACAAGTCCGATCCGAACGGGATGAGCAAGCTCGAATATGGAAGCTGCATAGCCGCGTGCCTCGCATATTTCATGATGCGCCAGCGCGATTCCGCCGGACTGATGATATTCGATTCGAAGATCCGCTCGATGCTTCCCCCCAGGCTCAGGCAGAGCCATCTGACCCACATGCTGACAGAGCTGGAAAACCTCAAGCCCGGCGGCGATACAAGCCTCTCGGGCCCGCTGAACGAACTGGCGGATGGAATCAAGCGCCGGGGCATGGTCCTGCTCATCAGCGATCTCATGGACGATCCCGACAAGGTGCTTTCGGCGCTGCAGCATTTCAAGTTCCAGGGACATGACATCCTCGTCTTCCATATAATGGATTCCGCCGAGCTGACTTTCCCGTTCGACACGATGACCGAGTTCACGGACATGGAGACAGGCGAGAAAGCTCTTGTCTCCCCTGAAGGCGCCAGGCCGATATACCAGGAACAGCTCCGCAGGTTCCTCACACATTATGAAAAAGGATGCGCCGACATAAAGGCGGAATACAAGCTGTTCGACACGCGCAAACCGCTTGACGTCGCACTTTCGGAATATCTCTTCAGAAGGAGCAAGCTCGGATAATGCCATTCCTCAAACCATATTTCCTCATGGCTCTTGCGGTTGTCCTCATTCCGCTCATCATACACCTGCTCACCCGCGACCAGATCAAGAAAGTCGCATTTTCAACAGTCCGTTTCTTCATCGGGACTTCAAGGAACATCCTGCGCAAGAAGAAAATCCGCGAGGCCTTCCTGCTGGCGTCCAGGATGCTTGCCTGCGCCATCATCGTATTTGCATTCGCCAGGCCGCTGTTCACGAAGGAAAAGCAGTCACAGTCCGGCAGGTTCAGCGCCTTGAAAGCCAGGGCGATAGTCGTCGACGTCTCTGCTTCGATGACGGGGACTGGAAGTACAATCCGCAAGAAGGCTGAGACCGCGCTGAACGAACTTGTAGAAGGTTCTGACGCCGCAATACTTGTGAGTTTCAGCGGCAAGCCATCGGTTGCAGGTCCATCAAAGGAGTTCGCCGGCATCCGCAGCGCGATTTCAAAACTGGAGCCGGCCAGCGGCGGAACGGACATAGCCGAGGCGCTGCGCACCGCCAACTCCATCCTTTCAGGAGTCGAGGCGACGGAAAAAAGCATTGTCCTGATAAGCGACCTCCAGCGTTCCGGCTGGCAGTCGTTCAAGGGCGGCTGGAAACTTGCGCCGGGCATCGACCTGTCCATAATCAACATTGATCCTGCGATCAGCGCCGACAGGGTCGCGATAACCGACGGGGACTACCCGCACAACATCGTACTCGACAAGATACCCAGGATAGTCGCTGCGAAGATCGCAAATTTCTCCGACAGCCCCCGCAACGCCGTTGAAACAACTCTTTCGGTGAACGGCAAGACTGTGGAGACGCAGAAGACAAACGTACCCGCGCACCAGGCCGTGGCTGTCAGGTTCAGGACTCCTTTCACGAATCCCGGCGACAACCTCGGAATCATCCGCCTCTCGCAGGAGGATGAAAAGAAACTCGGCAGCACGTTCTATTTCAATACCAGGGTCAATCCCACGATCAATGTAACAATCGTCTCGCAGTCCGGCGACAATATGGGGAAATTCCTGTCGATCGCGCTCCAGCCTCCGGAAGCCGATTCGCCGTTCAAGGTCAAATCGGTCAATCTGCAGAACCTGACCGCAAAGGATGTGAACGAATCAGGAATAGTCCTGTTCAACAATGTCGATACGGCTGGCGCGGAAATCATCACAGCCATCAACACCCTGCTCCAGCGCGGCGGCGGAATAATCTATCTGCCGGGCGACAAGGTCGGGGCCGACAAGTTCAATGCGACTTTCGCGGCGCTCAGCCCTGCCAGGCTGAGCAGGATAATGACTGCCCCAGCCAGCGACGAGCAGGAACAGGGGATTACCCTCTCCAAGGTGAATGTCGAGCATCCAATATTCGAAATATTCCAGAAGCCGCACCACGGCGATCTGTCGGGTCCGCGCTTCACCAGGTTCTGGGAGCTTACGGATTCCCAGATGTCCCGCGTGATAGCCAGGTTCTCGAACGACAGGCCTGCATTCCTTGAACGGCAGATCGGACAGGGGATCGCGATCATGATGACCTCGTCCGTAAGCGGCGACTGGAGCAATCTTGTGATCGACAAGGGTCCGATGTTCGTCAGTATCATGCACCAGATAGCCAGATATCTTGTGATGAGATCTGAGAAGAAGACCGACTACTGCGTCGGAGACGAACTCAGGCTGAACGCCAACGACCAGGTGTCGGATCCCGCCGGAAAGAAGATTACCGAACGTCCTGTCATTGCAAGGGAGCCAGGATTCTACATGGTTGACACGGGCTCCGAGAAGATAAGCTATTCTGTGAACGTCATGGCCGGGGAGGCCGATCCTGTGGCGATGAAGCAGGAGGAGATAACGATGGCCGTAGTTCCGGTGAAGGGCGAGAACCTTGATGCGGCAGGCGACGACGTGCTCGCAAAGGAGGCCAAGGAGAAAGTCGACAGGATGGCGCTGTGGAGATATCTGATACTTGCGCTTGTCGTCCTCCTCGCAGGCGAACTTTATCTCGGGAACAAGACTGTTCGACATTAATTTTCCCGCATGCGGGAAAATTAAATATATAAGAGGGCAAAAACATGGAAAACTATTCGCAGCTGTCTTCGAAGCTTGGCGTGGTCAGGCGCGCATGGAAGCGCATGGCCGCCATTTCCGGACTGGCCATCGTCCTTATAGAGTCGACCGGCATCTTCACGGTCCTAATGCTTGCGGACTGGATATACGGGGCCAGACCGGTCCCGAGGCTCATCGCATATGCCGTTGCGCTCATCCTTGTCGTGATCATATTCACCCGCAACGTGCTCAAGCCGCTCTTCAGGAAGATACCCGACGAACAGATCGCCCTATATATAGAAGAGCACAACAAGGAGTTCGAAGGCTCGCTGATGTCGGCGGCTGAATTCGGCAAAGGCGGAGGCCAGACAGAAGAACAGTCGAAGCTCATCGATGCCATCATAGCGTCTGCGGTAGCCCGCACCGAGAAGCATAATGTTAAATCATTCGTCCCCCTCACCCGCCTCCGCAAGTACGGGATAGTCGCACTGATCCTGCTCGTTTCGTATGCTGTTACAAGCATATTATTCCCCGACACCCTCGGAAAACGCGCATTGAGAATTCTTACGTTCACTCCGCCGCCGCCACCTCCGATGACGGCGGAACAGCTTGCGAAGCTGCCGATGGAATTCAATCTTTCGACGACTGATGCGAACATTCCGAAGGGGTCCTCGCTGACGTTCGAGGCCACGCTTTCGCGGACGCCGCAGGAATCCGTCGTCTTCAATTTCATGCCGGAATCGGAAGCCGGCAAGGGAGCCTGGCGCGCACTGCCGATGGAAGAGCTGGACAAGCTGCACGGCTACAAGATGTTCCTGCCTGACATCAATGAGACCACCACGTTCTATGTATCGTCCGGCGCACACAAGTCGCAGCAGTACAAGATCACAGTCTTTGAGCCGTTCACACTCCAGGGGTTCGAGGTCGTCACACGCTATCCGGAAGCCTATAGGATGCCGGAAGTCGTCGAGACCCAGGGCGTGGTGAACGTGTCCGCGGTCGCCGGCTCGAAGATACTTGTGCGCATACTTGGCAACAAGAAGATCTCGGGCGCCACTCTCACCTGGACCTCCGGCGGAACCGTCAAGTTCACCCCTGACAAGGAACGCGACACCACCGCGTTCGCAAGCTTCGATATCACTAAGAGCGATACCGGAAAACTGAAGGTCACGGATATCGACAAGCAGGAATACGAAGTTCCTGAACAGGTCGAGATCGCCCTTGTCAAGGACCAGCCGCCTGTGCTGGAGATCAAAACCCCTGTCGGCACTGTCGCCATGAACCCCCTCGGCGAGCTCATGGTCCGCGCGAAGATTGAGGATGATTTCGGAATAGATACCGTCGACATGGTATATTTCAGGGGCAATGACAAGTCGGAAGGGAAGAGGTTGAAGCTGACGCCTGTCACAAAGGAGGGGGGGATTCCGAAGAAGACGATGGGTGTGAACTACGCGTTCCGCCTGGCGGATCTCAAGCCCGAAGTTGCCCGCGAAGAGGTGCTGTCGTTCTATCTTGAGTCCAAGGACAGGAAGGGGCAGTCCGGAGTGTCTGATTTCGGCATGATCGCCGTAGGATATTTCGAGATGTGGGGCGTGATGAACATGGAGACGCCGCCGGCGCACATGGAGATTGCCGTGACGAAGGATCTCGAGCCGTACCTGAACGCGGCCTGGCATCTGCACACCCAGAAACCCGTGCTTCCCGAGGATGATTTCAAGACACAGGCGAAGGAGCTTGCCGACAGCGCGCTCGATCCCGCCACCAAGCAGCTCTATTCGTTCGCTGAGCCCATAGACAAGACGAACCAGGAGCAGATCGACGCATGCAAGAAGATCGCCGAGATGATCAGGCGTGGTCATGACGCATTGAAGAAGAACGACACCCAGACAACTGTCACCGAATGGCGTCTCGCCCTTGCCGAGATCCAGCTGCTCGGGGTCGAAGACATCGCCGAGATAACACTTCCACCTGAAAACCAGCAGGCCCAGGCGGCCACTACCAAGGAGATGAATGATGTGTTCCAGAGCTTCAAGTCCGAGCCCCCTCCGGAGACGAAGGAGCAGAAGGAGGCCAAGATGAAGGCCGCCGAGAACGAAAAGACCAAGCAGGACAAGAAGGCCGAGGAGATGGCGAACGTTGTCACCGACCTGACCCGCATCATGGAGAACCAGCAGGAGATCAGGAAGGAGACTGAGAAGAATGTCGCCGAGACGCCTGAGCAGAAGAAGGACGCCAAGAGCGAGAAGGACATGAAGAAGCTCGTGCTGAACCAGGTCGAGATAAAGGCGAAGACCGATGCGGTCGAGAAGCAGATCGAGAAGATGCGCTCCACCGCGGCCGCGGAAATGAAGCCGGAAACCGCCAAGAAGATCGAGGAGGCGTACAAGGCCCTCCAGAGAACGCAGCCATCCCAGAAGATGGTCAACGCCACGGTCGAACTCAACGCGTTCAAGCCCAAGAGCGCCGTTCCCGAGCAGAAGAAGGCCGAGGAGGCCCTTGCGAAGGTGCTTGAGGCCATGAAGAACGCCAGTGATACCATGGCCGCCGACTCGAAGGCCGAACTCAAGCGCGCCAAGAACGAGGCGGAGAAGCTGGCGAACGAAGTTGCGAAGCTCGACAAGAAGCCGGAGGCCAAGCCTGAGCAGAAGCCAGAGGAGAAGCCACAGCCCAAGCCTGACGAAAAGAACGCCAAGGGCGAACAGAAGCCCCAGCCGAAACCCGAGGACAAGGCCACAGCCAAACCTGAGCAGAAGAAGGAACTGACACCCCAGGAGCGCAAGGAGGCCGCCGAAAAGGCGAATGCGCTAGCAAAGCAGCTTGTCGAGCATATGGAAAACCGCGAGTTCGGCAAGAAGGAGGATCGCGAAAAGCTCAAGGAGCTGACAAAGGATCCGCAGCTCCAGAAGAAACTGGAAGAAGACGAGAAGAAGCTCGACGAGATGAAGGATGTCGTCGCCCGCATAAAGAACAAGCTCGAGGAGGAATACGACACGAAGATGACCGGACAGCGCCTCTTCTCGGCACAGCGCGAGGAATGCCCTCCGCAGTACAGGAACCTGGTGAACAAGTATTACGAGTCCCTGTCGCAGAAGGAAGAAGTGAAATGAAAGTAGGACGGGTTTTAACCCGTCAACTGTATTGAGAATTTAAAGCTGTCGGGTTGAAACCCGACATACTTTGAATGACGAATATCGAATGAAGATTTGTTCGTAGTAGCGCATGTTTGCGCGTAAGTAGGACGGGTTTTAACCCGTCAACAGTATTAAGAATTTAAAACTGTCGGGTTGAAACCCGACATACTTTGAATGACGAATATCGAATGAAGATTTGTTCGTAGTAGCGCATGTTTGCGCGTAAGTAGGACGGGTTTTAACCCGTCAACAGTATTAAGAATTTAAAACTGTCGGGTTGAAACCCGACATACTTTGAATGACGAATATCGAATGAAGATTTGTTCGTAGTAGCGCATGTTTGCGCGTAAGTAGGACGGGTTTTAACCCGTCAACAGTATTAAGAATTTAAAACTGTCGGGTTGAAACCCGACATACTTTGAATGACGAATATCGAATGAAGATTTGTTCGTAGTAGCGCATGTTTGCGCGTAAGTAGGACGGGTTTTAACCCGTCAACAGTATTAAGAATTTAAAACTGTCGGGTTGAAACCCGACATACTCGGGAAGACAAAGTGAAACTATTTGAGACATTGTTCAAGTATCCGCTGGACACGTACCAGCACAGCCATTTCGTGTTCAGCACCCGGATTCCCGGCGAGATAATCTTCATACTGATGATCGGGTTCGGAGTGCTGTCGTGGTATCTCTACATGAAGACCGCGACGAAGGTCGGCGAGACCCGCAGGAAGGTGCTGCTGGCCATCCGCCTTTCAATCATAGCCCTTGCCTTCTTCATATTGGCGGTTCCGACGCTCAGGAACGAACGTACCCGTGATTCCGTAATCACCGCAGTACTGCTGGACACCTCGCGCTCGATGTCGCTGCCTGACGCCACGCTCGAAGGTGGCGCAAAGGGAGAGAGGTTCGAGGCGGCCACAAAGCTGCTTCTCGGAAAAGGCGGCTCGGACAAGGGGATGGGCGGGAAGCTTTCTGAATTCTCCAAGGTCTACAATTACACATTCGACAAGGATCTGAAGAGGGTTGTAAATTTCGACAAGGTCAAGGACGACGGACAGCAGACAAACATATTCAGGGCGGTCCGCGATCTCGATTCAGAACTGCAAGGTGCACCGCTGGCGTCCGTTTTGGTGCTTACAGACGGCTGCCGCAATGTCGGAGGCAGCTGCGAGGATGCGGCCGCGCTCCTCAAAAGCAGGAACGTTCCTCTGCACATTGTCGGCATAGGTGATCCGCGTCCTTCAAAGGATTACGAGGTCTCTTCCATCTCCGCCCCGCGCAGGGTCCGCCGGAACACCGAAGTCGAAATATTCGCCACGCTCAGATACACGGATTTTCCGGACAAGCCGTTCAAGGTGTCGGTCTCCAGGGGCGACACTGTCCTCCTCTCCAAGGAGATCAAGCCGGACAAGGACACCGACATCAAGAGGGTGAAGCTCAATTTCACGCCTGACTTCGAGGGATCGGCGACATGCAAGGTCTCGATAGCCCCTGATTCGGCGGAGAAGATAGTCGACAACAACAGCAAGGAATTCCTGATGGAGATCAGGGATGACCGCCTGCCTGTCCTGTACATAGAAGGAAGTCCGAGGTTGGAATACCGTTTCCTACGGCGCGCACTGTACAGGGACAAGGATTTCAGGCTGGTCGGCATACTCAGGCTTGCGAAGAACAGGTTCTATGTCCAGGGGGCTGATTCCACGGAGAGCTACCTTTCCGAAGGGTTCCCGGCCACCCGCGACCAGCTTTTCCACTTCGAGGCAATAATACTTGGCGACATCGAAGCGTCGTACTTCTCGGCGGAACAGCTGGCGATGCTTGAAGACTTCGTCAAGAAGCGCGGCGGCGGACTTCTGATGCTGGGCGGTGTCAACTCCTTCGGTTCCGGCAAATATTCAGGTACACCCATTGCCAAGCTTCTTCCGCTTGAAATAACGAACAGTGACGGCAGCTATTCCGACGACCAGTACAAGTCCGTGGTTGTTAAAGGCGCCCTGTCCCATCCTGTGATGCGTCTTTCCGACGACATGGAAATCAGCAGGAAGATATGGGAGAAGATGCCTGAACTCATCGGGATGACCCCGGTGCGCGGGCTCAAGACCGGCGCCCAGCTCCTGCTGGCTAGAGAGAAGGACAACAAGCCGCTGCTCGCGGTGCAGAACTACGGTGAAGGGCGCGTGGCGTCGTTTACATCCGGAGGTTCATGGTACTGGAGGATGTCTGTTCCGGCGTCCGACGAGTTCCACGAGAGGTTCTGGAAACAGCTTGTGCGCTGGCTGGTCGTGGGCGCGAAGCAGCAGATATCGGTCGAGGCCGACGCGGACGTCTATACGATCGGGTCGCAGGTTTCGCTGCGGGCCGAAGTCCTCAAGCAGGATCTTTCCCCGGCGAATGATGCCGTCGTGATTGCGGCCATCGAGGATCCTCTGAAGAACACGCAGGAGATACCGATGCAGTGGATACTTTCGCAGGAGGGAGTATACCAGTGCTCGTTCCGCGTGGATGAACTTGGCGACTACAGCGTCAAGGTGAGGATCGAAGGATGGAAGGTCGATCCCGTGGAGACTGATTTCAAGGTGTCCGAGCCGTACATGGAGTTCAGCAATGCCGGACTGAAGGAGGATTCTCTCAGGGAGATGGCGAAGGCAACAGACGGAAAATATTATACTGTGGCGGAGGCCAAGGATGCAGCGGCGGAAATGGAGAAGAATGTCAAGGCCGCCCTTGCCGCCGGAATCCAGCCGCAGGATTTCGAGATATGGGACATGCCGGTGCTATTCATCCTGCTGATACTGATGCTGTCGGCGGAATGGATCGTGCGCAGACGCGGAGGACTGGCATGATGGGAAATTTCGAAATCCGAATATCGAAATACGAAACAAACTGTAAATATCAATATCTAAACGTTTATAAAATTTAAGAATTGACAATTTCGAATTTGTTTCGGATTTCGAGTTTCGATATCCGAATTTAAGAGGAATGGAGTAAATACCATGAAAAATAAAATAATACATACCAAGAAGGATCTCCTTCTCGGACGCGGCAGGGATGAGATCGCGGGCGGATTCGAGAAGATACAGCAGCTTTGCGTCTCCAGGAGGAACTTCATGCAGGGCGCCGGAGTCCTGCTTGGCGGGGCCGTGCTCAGCGGACTCATAGGTGGAACGGCGGAAGCTCTTGCCGACGAGGCCGTCGAGACAGGTAAATTCGTGTTCCCGCGCCTGCAGTTCACCGTCACCGACAATACTCCCGACCGCTGGGACGTCCATCCAAAAGGCGATATCATCCTCAGGAGGAAGCTCCGCGAACTGACCAACATAAACGTCTCCATGGAACCGAAGGTCGTAAGGCTTGAGGACTTCGACGACATGGTGCGCAATCCCTTCGTGTTCATGACATCGGAAGGAAACTTCAAACTGCCCGAGAACGAAGAGAAGAACGTCCGCGAATTCCTCGAGCGCGGCGGATTCATCATGGCTGATGACTGCGTCTACAATGGCAAGGAGGACAGGTTCTTCAAGGCGTATGTGTCCCTGATCAACAAGCTGTTCCCCGACAATCCGATGAGGAAGATACCGTACGACCATGAGATTTTCCATATCTATTATGATTTCGCGAACGGCTGTCCGCACATGCAGGGTGTGCCGAACGGCGCATACGGGCTTTTCGAACCTGGAACCGGCAGGATAATGACCTGGTGCAGCCCCGGAGACATACATTGCGGCTGGGTCAATGCCTGGTGGTCTCCGGAGAAGAACATGGAAGCCATGAAGATGGGCGTAAACATAATCATATATTTCCTGAGCCACTGATATTTTTTACACGAATGTGTAAAAAATGTTTTGCATTAAGAATGTAGGACAGGCGTCTCGCCTGTTGCTGGAGCGCCGGCATCTTGCCGGCAGTTCATAAAGATTTTGCATTAAGAATGTAGGACAGGCGTCTCGCCTGTCATTAATTAAGAAACAGGCCAGAGGCCTGTTTTACGCTCTTGAAGATCAAAGGAATTTCAGATAGGGGAAGATGAAAAAATGAAAATTTATTTTACAGTTTTTATGTTGTTGATGGTTCAACTGGCGGTGCCGGCCCAGGATGCATCTAAGCAACCTGAGGCTAAGCCGGCCGCTGCGGCTCCGTCAGGAAAGTGCTACGCAGTGCTTGTCGGAGGAACCCCAGGTTCGCCGATGTATTCCGCCAGGTACCAGGACTGGCTGAAAAGGTTCAAGTCTTATCTCACGGGAAAGGCCGGAGTTCCTGCGGAAAACATAACTGTCCTCTCGGCGGATCCCGCATTCAAGGAAGCTGTTCAGATCACAAAGGGCTCCGAGGATGTCGTGAAGGCCATTGCAGCTGCCGGGGGCAAATGCGGGGCCGATGACCAGTTCATCCTGTTCATGGTCGGTCACGGATATTCGATGGAGCCAGAGGAAAGTTTCGCCCTGCCGGTCAAGGATCTGCGTACCGCCGAACTTAAGCAGGCGCTCCTGGGCGTGAAGTCACGGAAGCAGATCATCCTCAACTTCAGCACATCGAGCGGAGCGTTTCTCGGCGGTGTCGCGGCGAAGGGGCGCATAAACCTGACCGCCACCAATGGTCCCGAGTCCAACGCCCCTATCTTCTCTGAATTTTTCCTGCGAGGGCTCGAATCAGGACGCGCCGACGGCGAAGGCGCCCCAAAGGACGGCAAAGTTTCGGTGCTTGAGGCATACAACTGGGCAACATTCCAGACGGCCGAATGGACTGTGCGCCAGATGGCGGACGGCGAGGAATGGGCTGTCGAAGGGAAGGAAACATGCGAGATATTCAAGAAGCTCTATGTTTTTCCGAACGATCCTGAGGGCAAGAAGATGTCGGCGAAGAGCAAGCCGGAGGCACCAGACGCCATCTACGGCCTTAAGCTCATAGTCGAAGGTCCTGAGGCTGACGCCAGCAAGAAATTCTGGAACGGACGACGCGGCATTTTGGAACATGCACTTATCGAGGACTGCGGCGAGAGCGTCGGTATTGGAGCGTTGAATGTCCCTGAGGATAACAAGAAAGGCTATGCCCCTATCGTGCCTGCCGCCGCAAAAGACCAGGGATACCTTTCTTCAAAGACCTTCATCGGACAGGCGAAGTGAATTGATTTATTAAAAATGCATTTGCGACAGGATTGTCTTCCCTCCTGATTTCCACAAGCTTGCCTTTTCCAGTTCCGGAAGCCTTAACTCAAACCTTACCTCCCCATTCCCAGCCTATCTTAGCGCGACCATGAAATCAAAATTCCTATTAGCTGCACTATCATAAAAACCAATGGTATCGTATCTTCTAATTACACATCAGTCACTTCCCCAGCATGGCACCGGCTCCCCGCCATCAGTCACTTCCCCAGCATGGCACCGGCTCCCCGCTTTTTTCTAACAATAAGACATGCCCGGAAACAGGATTAAGCCTTACTCGCAAACATGCAATAATATCATGAGAACAGCATCAACCACGTGCGTCCAAAAAACAGCCCCCCGTCATGATTTTGCCGATAATTACGAGCCGCTTCGACCAGTTGCCGCGTAGTTTTTAGCAGATATCTCAAGATGCGAAGTTCTGGATATTGTATTGTCGAGGACAAACTAAACCATTTCAGAACTGGAGAAGCCTGGCTTGACATAATAAAAGAATTGTTCTTTGATGATCGCATAAGAGGATGATGAGTATCATAGCAGCCATAAATGACAACTTTGTCATTTTGCAATCACGGTTCATAGAATCATGAAAGCACGCAAATTATAGCTGTATGGCACGTCGTATTGATGTAAAAATAAATATTATAAAATAATTATTACAATACTTGAATATTAATTAAATAATGACAACGTTGTCATTTAACAGAAAGTAATTGTTTATGACAAAACTTAAAGAAATTGCTGAACAGGCTAAAGTTAGCGTATCAACAGCAAGCAGGGTCCTTAACAAGGCCCAATTATCAGACAAGGTTTCCCTGAATACCAGGGAGAAGGTTCAGCGTATAGCTGAAAAGTTAGGATATGCCTCGAATTATCATTCGAAATCAATGCGCAGTGGACGTTCGATGGCGATCGGAGCCGTAATTGACATAGGCTTTCCGGATGTAAATGCAAAGGTTTCCTTTAGGTCAAGTTTTGGCAATCAATATTTCGGGCAGATACTTTCAGGCATAGAAAGCTGCCTTCATAATAACGGTTATCTCCTAACTATCATAGGTCCCGACGGGGGAGAAAGTGGAGTAGCACGGGGCGCTAGATTCATCAGAGAAAAAAGGCTTGATGCATTGGTAATCTTTGGCGCAGTCTTGTCGAATGAAGTGCAAGCTACAGCGCTAAATAATTTACAAGGCATGCCTGCGGTTACAGTGCACTGCCTTGGCAAAACCTCCCTGCCAAACATACTGTGTAACGAATCTTCTGCAATGGAACTGGCGCTTAGGCATCTATCTGAGCTTGGGCATAAAGATGTACTCTGGCTTGGCCCTTCAACATCAAATCAGAATTTCTCTATCAACCATCGCGAACAGTTTTTCTGGAAATCTGTGAATGAAATGGGAATGAGAGGAAAGGTTCTGCATTTCCGAGAGCCGGACTGGAATTGCGATCCAAGCGTTGAAGAGTTCATTCGGGCTGCAAGGGGTGAAGTGAAAAATCTGCTCCTAAACAGGAAGAACGATTTCACTGCGGTTGTAGCCTATAATGACACTTATGCGATAGGTGCATGCCAGGCAATTTACTCGTCTGGACTCAAAGTTCCAGAAGATAAGTCAGTGCTTGGCTTTGACAATATACATGCCCAGTTCGGATTTGTTCCGCTTACTAGCGTGAGCACCCAGCTCGACGGGATTGGCTTTAAGGCTGCGCAGATGGCCATCAAAATGGCAAATCATCCAAAATCTATAAGGGAACATGAAGGATATACAGAAGTTGTTATGCCTGAGCTGATTGTCAGGGAAAGCACTGGGAAGGTCCTGAAATAGCCTGCTGTTCGATGGCACTCGGCTGCAAAATTGAGATTAAGATAAACTTAAAAAAAGGAGTAAATATGAAAACGAGCCTATTTGATCTTGCTAAGATGATCGATCATTCACTCCTGCATCCGACAATGACGGATGCGGATCTGAAGGCGGGATGTGAACTTGCTATGAAGTATGATGTGGCGACAGTATGCATAAAGCCATATGCCGTGCCAGATGCAGCCAAATGGCTTCGCAATAGCAAGGTGGCCATCTGTGCAGTCGCGGGTTTCCCACACGGAAACAGCCATACCGAGATCATAATTGCTGAAGCTGTACGTGCTTGCGAGGAAGGTGCGACGGAAATAGACATTGTGAGCAATACTGGAAAAGTACTTGGATGTGATTGGGATTATGTAGTTCGCCAGATAGGTGCAGTGAACAAGGCTGTTATTGAATGTGGAGCCATCCTTAAGGTGATATTTGAAAATGATTTTCTCAAGGACGAACACATAATCCGTCTCTGTGAAATCTGCAGCGGTCTTGATGTCGCGTTTGTGAAGACCTCGACCGGGTACGGCTTCGTGAAGCAGGAGAACGGGATGTATTCATATGCCGGGGCTACTGTTCCCCACTTGAAGCTCATGCGAAAGCACTCAAAGCCTTCTGTACAGATTAAGGCTGCTGGAGGGGTTCGTTCCCTCGATGACCTGCTTCTTGTCCGCTCCATAGGCGTAACCAGGGTTGGAGCAACTGCGACAGCCTCGATACTGGAAGAGGCAAAACGACGCATAGATGCTGGGGAGGACCTTTCGAAATCTGTAAATCAGGAGCTTGTTACAGGGGGATATTGATGCAGTATGGATATTTTGATGATGCATGTCGTGAATATGTTATAACAAGACCGGATACCCCTCGCCCATGGAGCAATTATCTTGGCAGTGCCGATTTCGGTGCAGTTATTACGAATAATGCTATTGGTTACACTTTCTACAAGTCAGCGGCACAAGGACGCCTGACACGTTTCCGCTTCAACAGTTTAAACACCGGCAATCCAGGGAAATTCATTTACCTCCGGGATATGGAGGATGGTGATTACTGGACCAATTCCTGGCTCCCTGTCAAAAAAGGCATGGACAAGTTTAAATACGAATGCCGTTTCGGTTCAGGATATTCGACAATAAGCTCGCTATATTCCGGAATAGGCTGTTCAACAACATATTTCATACCTCTCAACCAGCTTTATGAAGTCTGGCAGGTGACTGTTCAAAATAAAACTTCGCTAAAGAGAAATATAAGGGTTTTTCCTTTCGTTGAACCACAGTGCAACTGGAACGCAATTGATGATGCGACAAACCTGCAATATGTGCAATACATCTCAAAGACCAGGATTGTCGATGGAATAGTTGACATCGCTTCAAACGTGAACATGCCGGAAGATCCCATAAATTTCCAGAACAAGGATCAGCAGCGGCATACTTTCTTTGCGGTCAGCGGAGCCAGTGTAAATGGATTTGACGCCGATCTGGAAGGTTTCATAGGAGCCTACGGAAGCTACTCTGCGCCATCTGCAGTTGTAAATGGCACGTGCAGTGGAAGCTTGGCGACAGGAGATAATCCTTGCGCAGCATTCCAGATTGAGCTTGAGCTACCGCCAGGTGGAAGTAAAAGCTTCAGAGTCCTTTTCGGCGTCGGGTCTGCATCAAGGGAGGGAGTCGTCGCCAGGATAAAAATGAATTCAAATAAAAAAGCAATGTCTGCTCTCCGTGCTGTAAAACAGCATTGGCACTCGCGGCTGAACAGCCTGCGGACGGAAACACCAGATCCATCTTTCAACTCAATGATTAACATGTGGGCACCCTACAATAACCTGATGACTTTCTACTGGGCGAGGACAGCCAGCCAGGTATATGCCGGAGAGCGTGACGGTCTTGGTTTCCGAGATACCGTGCAGGATATTGTCGGGACCGCGGCATTGGTTACAGAAGAGGCCTCCAGCCGTCTTGAGCTCATGCTTACGGGACAATTATCGAATGGAGGAGCAATTCCTATAGTCAAGCCTTTTGCCCACAGACCGGGTACGGAAAAGGAACCTGAGTATTACCGATCTGACGACTGCCTATGGTTTTTTAATGCGATTCCTGAATTCGTAAAGGAGACTGGCGACTTTTCTTTTTACAAAAAAATCCTTTCTTATGCAGACAAGGGCGAAGATACGGTCTTCGGCCACCTCAAGAGTGCCATAATGTTTAATCTCAAACGGTCAGGGAAGCATGGACTTCCGTGTGGACTTCATGCCGACTGGAATGACTGTCTGCGGTTCGGCGAAAAAGGGGAATCCGCTTTTGTGGCTTTCCAGCTTAGGTTAGCATTAAAGGAATACATTGACATAGCGGAAAGACTCGGTGAAAAGAAGGAATTATCCTGGGCCCGCCGGAAGCTTTCAGCCCTGGACATAAATATCGAAAAATACTGCTGGGATGGCGAATGGTATCTTCGCGGGTACAGGTACGATGGATTTAAGTTCGGTTCAAGAAGCTGCGTTGAGGGAAAAATATTTGTAAATCCGCAGAGCTGGGCGGTACTGAGCGGTCATTCCATTGGGAAAAGAGGTAGAAAGATAATGGATTCTGTGGATAAGCATCTTTATTCCGACTATGGAATAATGCTTTGCTCACCACCTTATGTAAAAACAGATCCTAAGATTGCCCTTGCGAGGCTGATGAATCCAGGGATGAAGGAGAACTGCGGAATCTTCAATCATGTCCAGGGCTGGGCTGTCATGTCAGAGGCAGAACTCGGGAGAAATGAAAGAGCATGGAAATACATGAAAGCAGTTATGCCTTCAAGTTTCAATGACAATGCGGAAGTGCGCCAGGTAGAACCCTATGCTGTGTGTCAGAGCACACACAGCCGCTATAGCCCACGTTTTGGCAGTGGTCGCATCTCCTGGCTATCCGGGAGCGCGGTCTGGAACTATTACGCAATGACACATTCGATACTCGGGATCAGACCTCATTACGACGGGCTTGAAATAAAGCCCTGTATTCCGAAAGCATGGAAGGGGTTCAAATCTGTACGAATTTACCGGGACCGTGAATTCCGTATTTCCGTCAAGAACAGTAATTCAGGAAGAGGCAGGCTCCATCTTAAACTTAATGGCAGTGCAATTGCAGGAAATCTGATCCCCTCTGAGAAGTTCGCTGAAATAAACGAAGTAGAAGTGATAATAGGGATGGAATGAATCCTGCAATAGCCTGTATTCATAATTTGCAATCATTCTTTGGCTGTTGATTTATTTCCCTGCCCAGTCATCTTCATGTCGCATCTTCAAAGAATCCCGATTTAAATCGGTTTTCCAATGTGATGACATTGTTACGCGCATAGAAAGCCTTCAGTTCATCATCTGTATTATAGAGATGGCCTAGATTCCCCCAGGGCATAATCCATGTCCATTCAGGCTGTTGCTCAAATGTTTGATCGGGCGGCAGTTCTCCCACTTCCCCTAAGGCTACAGGTTTTCCGTCAGCCAGTGCAACCAGCTCATCGTAATGCGTTTGGCTGTAGTCCCGCCTATATACGTCTGTCGCCAGCACATCGACATATTCCGAACCCGGATAAAAATCCGAATATGCGTAAGCCTCATCCCCTGAAGTGTTCCTTGGGGCATTGGCATTCCAAACCCACAGCAAATTGTCAAGACCATGGTCTAGTACAAGGCGTTCATAAAGATGAATCCAAAGCCTCTGAAAACCTTTCCCCCCAGGCTTGTTGCACCACCAGAACCACACACCGTTCATTTCGTGATAGGGCCGCCAAAGCACTGGGATATGTTCAGCACACAGCATCTCAAGGTATATAGCAATAGCATCCACTTCCTTGAGCCATTGTCCGTGGAGAGCGGTTCCTTTCGTAACCAGTTCATCCCACGCCTTTTGTGAAATACCACCAGGCATCCAGAGGTCTTCATAGTAGCCACGGTCATTTTTCCCTGGGAGTAGATTATGCCACATGAGGGTGATTATATGCCCTCTGCGGTGCTGATGTTTGATACGCTCTATCAGCGATACGCGAATTTCATGGGGTTCTCTTCCTTGGACAACAATGTTCTCCATTTTTTCCACGTTAATCAGGGCACGATTCAAGGAGTTAATGCTACGGCTAGAAAAAGCAAAGTCATCTGAAGTTATATGTAGGCCAGGGTCAATAAGATTCATTGGACCGCTATGTCTTTGGGCCGCGGGGTTATTACCTTCAAAGAAGAAACTTAAATCGCTGCCCCATATTAGAGGCGTGCTACCAGTTTTCTGTCTTGCAAGATCACAGTATCTAGTTTCACTCGTAATAAAATCGTGCTGTGCTGAAATAATTTTTTTCCCTTTTATACGATAAAGCAAGTCCAGCAATTGCCGTGCCTCATAGCTGCTCCTTGGATTTACAGGGCGACTATTAAAGTCATTTTTGAAATTTAACATAAGTAACTCCCATATATATTTTGTATGATTATTGCCTTGCGCAATATCCGCAGCGTATTTCCATCAAGGATCCCGCGCTTTTCCAGAATGACTCCGGCTTCCTCCATTAGCACTATTGTTAAGATAGGATGCGAGGAATTGCATGACAGCTGAGCTGCATGCATTTTTCAGTATCTTGCGCAAACAGGTAGAAGTATCGTGAAAATAGTACCCTTGCCAATCTCGGAATCAACTGTTATAACTCCTTTATGACTTTTGACTATCCAAAGGCATGTTAAAAGTCCTAACCCAGTACCGGTTTTCTTCGAAGTGAAATATGGATCGAATAGGTATTGAATACTATGCCTATCTATGCCGGCCCCGCTATCCGTAATTTTAATAATTGAATATTCGCCTGGCATGAGAGAATCAGGATGCCCTGTTCCAATACTTGTCCTTGAGATATCAATCTTAATAGTTATCCTGTTCCCCACCATCGCTTCTTTTGCATTCTTCAAGAGATTGAAGAAAAGTTGATAAAGCTGCGTCTCCCCTCCAAAAACATATTCTGCATTGTTGTCGGTTCTGAAAAGGAAGTTTATCCTTTTGTCATGCAATAACATCTTCGCAGAAGTCCTTGCAATATCTACAACATCAACCTCACTTGCCTCACAATTGCCTGCACCACCTTTTATGAACATTGAGTAATTCCTGACAAGGTGAACGGAATTATAAGCAGCTCTCTCGCAATACTCAAGTAAAGATTCCACTTCACCGCTGTTATCCTTTAATCCATCCTTAGCCATGTAAATACTGTTCTGGATACAGTGCAGGAAATTGTTGAGTTCATGTGCAAGTATGCTGAAATGTAGTTTTTGCATCTCTAAAACTGCTTCAGCAGTAGTTCCACATTTTCCACGGAAAGGCGGCTGAACCTCTGCCATGAAGAGGTCAGCAATCCCATCTTCGCACCTTGGAGAACAACCCTTTAATATAATATCCTCGTCTACGTCGGTTACTTTTCCGGAATTCGTCACTTATTCATCTCCATATTTAATTGAAATTAGAGAAGCAGGAACAACAGACTTCCCGCTACAAATCATAATTACATCAGCCAGTTACTATTTTATTGGTCAACGATTCGCATAATCGTACTATGCCGGCCGGCTACATTTATAGGGCGTAACCACTTGAGTGAACATGCCTAGCGTATATACTTCAATGACATGGCAAAGTTTCCAGCCGCTACAACGCGGATATTCGTAAATGCCGTACACTCAATCTCAACTCTTGATAATTGAAGCTTCTTGTCACGGCTGTCCGTTACGGTAAAATTACAGGAACCCATACTTATGAAAACGAGATCGCAGGGTATAGGGCTGAAAAATTTAAAAACGGTGCATTCTTCATTCGAATCAACAGACAGCAGCGTTGCCGAAGAACTGTATAATAGCGGTTTCGACACAGGTTTTACGTCTCTGTTTATCCTAATACTGTTCCTGCCATGGCGAACAAGGTTTTCAGGTATCTGCAATGTGGCTGCAGCTTTTTCTCCATTTATACTCCAATCCTTTATAAACTCGCCGTCACCTGTCGCTTCAACGGATATTTCTGCATTATGCCAGCAGAAGTTTTCAATTTTATCCACAAGACTGGATGCCCGTATGGCAATTCCACGAGGCAGGGACTGTAAAAGGAGGCTTGAACTTAGCTGAAGAAAACTTCCAGCGGAAAACGGCAACGGGCGCCAACCTTCAGTCTCGCCTTTATATTCCGTCAGCGCTTTTTTCATTGGATATTTCACCGACTCGATAATTGCGTCAGAGATTTCATCAGAGAGCATTTCCCGCAAGGATGGAGAATCTACCCGTTCGAACTCCCTCAGTAACAATGCCAATGTATTCCAGGGGCAGTATCCATAGCTGCGGATCTTAGGCCATTCAATCCGAACCATTTCAGCACTTCTTAGCGACAAGTTGATATCCGGGAAAAATGGTCCAGTACTTACAGCCCATGCATACTCCCAATAATCCGGCTCTGGATTACGGTCAGTAAAGCGTATGAAGCGCATCGTCCCATCCGCCATTTCCTCGTAATCGGCAAAATAACAGCCGCTTTCCTGATCAACATATTTATTGCTTAGGGTCTCAGAGACGATACAGCTAATTTCTAGCCAACGGACACGGCGTTTCATGTCAGGCTCCGAAATAGAACCCGGCACTTCCGCCACAAGGCTGACCGCCATGCGCAGGGCATTGTACATGTTTATATTGTGATATAAACCGTAAGATTTATTAAAGATAGAACCAAGCGCCTCTGAATCGTCTTTTCCATCATAACGGACTCCGTTTACTGAATCGTAACCAAACATAGGAGAAGAAGCAAGTGTACACTCGCCGCGAGTGTCGCTGCAAAATAGCCCTTCAGCCTCGGAGAAGCGAGTAGAAATTACATGGTCAAGGGAATCCAGAAGGCGTGTAAAGTCAGAAGAATACAGGAGGTCTCTTTCCCCAGTCATGAATACAAGGCTGAATATGCTGAGAAACGCATAGTAGATTCCATCATCTTCGCTTTTAGTCCAACGTGTACCAAGTATCTGGAGCCATTCGGCAACTGGCTTTCCTTTGATATCCTTGCGTATTGATGGATTTCGCAGAATGAAGGGTGTCCATATCTTAAGCAGGTCCAAGTTGCCTGCACGGGCTGCCATGGTGGAAGTCTGAGAGCCGTCGCGGTTCCATATCAGGTAGTAGATCCGGTTGATTGCCCCGAAACAAGCCCCTCCAGCATCCATTCCAGACCAGATTGCACGTCTATTCAATTCCAGCACGTCCTGCCACATCTGATCATTCCAAAGCGGCCGCCCCTTGCGAAGATGAGGAAAGAGTTTGGATTCAACTCCATCTTCGATCTGCCTAATTGACTTGCCCTCATATTTTCTTAGCTCACGTATCGCCAAAGTCTTATTTTCCTCCCCTCCTATTATTACACAGTCGTTTTCGGTTATTTGGATCACATGCAGGCCGTCATCCCTGACCCTGAAGCGGTTTGCATCATATCCCGGAAAGGAAATGAAGCTTACGATATCTTCACCTCGGTCATGGAAATGCTCTAGGACAAGGCCATCCTCGACAACGAAAGAAGTCCTTGGCCTGAAGCCGATTGTCAGCGGACGATCCGCGGAGATCGCAAAGGCGTTCATGTCAGGGAAATTAATGAAACTTATCACATTTTTAGCCGAGGATGGCGATATCACATGGAGCCTGGTTATGAATGGATCGTATGTGATGTCACGGATCACGTCTTGGCGTATGTCTGGAAGCTCAAATGTGCTGAAAAGTTCGGTCTGGTTATCCCTGTTCGAGAAATTTCTTGCTTCATATTCTTTGCGCCGGAATGCATTTGGCTTGTAGATGAACTCGAGTTCTGTTTTTTCCATATGGACCAGGATGGTCATCCTGTTCCCGCAACGGTTTTGCATTATTATATTGTGAATGCCCTCTTCAACCACAGGATTTCTATAATAGTTTTTCACGTTAATCCTCAATTATATATCAATACAACCTTTGGCCTTCTTTATAAATTCCCGATAGAGCGCTGGGGTTGCCTTGTCCCCTTTGACAAGTTTGATCTGCCTAATAAGCTTTTTCATCTGAATCTCAGTCATCCTTTCGCCTTTTTCTGAGCTTCCCGGAGTGCCATCGGCACAAAGATGATCAGGATAATTGGAATACCAGTCGAGAGGAGTCGATATGCCGTTAGCATGGAGATGGGAGAGGCGCTTCAGTGGAAAGGCTTTTTGAGATTTTGGAGTCTTCGCCAGGCCGGGATAATAGTGCATAATTCCACTTGTCTCGATTTCCCCGCCATGTCCGTCGTGAATGGCTTCCAGAAAATCCTTTCCGGTATCTGCACCCCCTTCATACCAGGAAACACAATAGACGGTATAATCCTTTTCCTTAGAAAGGAGAGTCATCAGGAAATATTGGAGCATCGAGCTGTTGCCTCCATGTCCATTAACAATGATGATTTTCTTCAGGCCATTCCTAGAGATCTCGTCGCATATGCTTTCCAGGAGGGGGATAAGGAGCTCAGGCTTAATCGCTATTGTCCCAGGCTGGTGCTTCGCCTCGCTGATCTGGCTCAGATAGAAATAAGGAAACACTACAGCTGGTTCCTTTTCGGCGGTCTGTACGCATAGCCTGTTAACGTAAAGAACATCGGTTCCGAGAGGAAGATGATCCCCGTGTTTTTCAATGCAGCCTATAGGGAGCAGGCATACTCTCTGCGATGTCCTCACAGCCTTTACGAAATCATGAGACGTAAGCTTGTCCCATTCCATGTGAAATTTCCTTTCATTGACACATAGCGATTACATGAATATTTCAATCAGAATAGATGTTTTATAGATCCTCTTGGATTTTACAGGATCCAATTTATTGAGCGCACATGGATCTTAGCATTGCCTGGCCTTCAGGCTTGTATTCCACTCCGGAATGCCCGTCGTAAGGCATTCCCAGCGGTACATACATGTTTGCGCCTGGTTTCCATAGTATGCATCTTCCGTCGGTAAAGAGGACTGGTATTGCACCAGTTGCAGGACGCCATGGGCTATTAGCATGCCACACGGAAGATCTTTCGACATCATCGGTATTGGTGGAACCGTAAATATAATCATATGTCAGGGGTTGCGGCCAGATTCCTTTCAGTAGATTCATGGAGACGGAATATCTGCCGAATTTCATCATTGAACAATCTGGGATTTGTGGACCGGTATACCATGATTTGTAACTGCTTATTGTCGGATTAGGAGTTGAGCCGGGACACCTGTAGATGGCGTTTGCTGAAGGTATATACGGATCCAGATATGGATGTGCTATCTTCTGGAAAGGACCGGAATTGTTTACTTTAAAAGTTGTATTCAATGGCCCGTTCGGCCAGTCAATGGCATAAATCCATTCATCGTAATCGGCAACATATGACATGTGCCCTCCGTATATCTGCCTTAGGTTGCTTGCGCAGACTATGCGCTTAGCCGTATCTCTTGCAGCCTTTAAGCTAGGCAGGAGTATAGCAAAAAGTATACATATTATCGTTATGACAACGAGCAACTCTATTAAAGTAAAAAACTTGCAGCCTGACAAGGAGAAAAATTGATTGCCGAATCTGCGCGATCCAGGAATGTGAATTGCTGGACATCTGTTCAAAGACGATCCCAGCTTGATTTTCAAGGACATGCTTCTGGCAAAATGACATTTCTGCTTCATTTATCAACCTCCTTAATATAATACCGGTATGCTAAGTATTATATAACATAAATTTTACTTGTCAATAGCAAATAAGTTAATTTAGTTATTTATTTACAACTGGCATGAAGATAATACCGGTATATTATATATTAGGCTTTGATTGCAAGCAGTTGACACGGGAACAGAAGGAAGCAATTCATCCTTTTTTGCTGGAAAAACCTTATATGCCATGGCATCGTGAATTTTATACAGATCGCCATTGGAGCCCCATGAATATTATAATTTGCACGGCAGGCATCACATGTTAACAAGAAAACTTGAAGGCGATATATTAAAACTGGCCAGGAAAATTGGAGACAGCAAATTCCTGCCTCCCGAACGGGAGCTGGCCGTCATGATGAATGCATCTAGGGTAACTATAAGAAGAGCCTTGAGCTCTCTCTCGAAATCTGGATTTATACATTCAATTTCAGGCCGCGGCAATCTTATCACAGGTCCACACGCCACGGCCGCCACCTCAGCCGAACCGCAGTTGGGAATAGCTCTAATGATACCGAGTTACTCATCATTTCCATTTAGGGCGAAAATTCTCACGGGCTGGGATAATACTTTTAAGAAATCCTATAAATGCTATAACACTGAATGCAACAATAATGAAGCTCAGCAATTGGACAAAATACGAAGAATCAGCAAGAACTGCAAGGTCCTAGCCATATGCCTGATCTCATGGAAAAGGAATGTTTTTTCTCCTATTCCGGCCCTTAAAGCATTCAAGAATGAAATTGTATTTATACTTGACAGGGATAAGTCATGGCCAAATCTTGGTTATGCAGTCCTTAACAATGAAAACACGGGGGTGTCACTTGCGTTTGATTATGCTATTAAGACAGGCTTAACCTCAGGGAATCTGCTATATTTCGGAAAAGGTTATCAGCAATATTCATCAAATCAATCAAGGACCTCTACTGTAGCTAAGAAATCGCTTGAGAGAGGGCTTGATATTCAAATAATCAGCCTAAGCCATAGGCCTCGTAATAAAATAGAATCAGTCTTGAGCAAGCTTAGGCGCAATAAGAAAATATGCGCCTTCTGCTCAGATAACGTAATAGCCTCTGAGCTTCTATACTGCTCTAGAATAATGGGGCTCAAGCTAAACGAAGATATTTCAATAATATCCCTGTTTGACACTCCAACGGAATATTTCGTCCCTCACGTCCTTCCTGACTTTAATAATATTGGAGTTATAGCTGCATGTCTCTCCCAGAAACTGGAGGGTGGTGGCAGTGCCGTTGATAGAACAATCTTGGTAGATCCGGTATTTGTTTCAGGAAGGCAATAACATCAGGCAATCAGTTGATGGAAACTTGTTAGGTTGCTTGAAAACAGCTGGACCCAACCAAGAAAAATTACGTTTACTTGCCGAACTCGATCTCTGCTATGTATATAATACATTCTCCTCCTTGGCTCTTAGGCGCAATTCCAAAATTTATCCCCCAGACTGATTTAGAATTATAATCTCCACCAAGTTTTGCAAGTGGGACGGTTACCTTTGCATAGTCGCTGCCAATTGAGGCAACAGATCCGGATTCAATAATATTAAGCTGTTTTGATGCTTTGTTTGTGGTATCAACAAGCTGAACAGAAATATCCTTGAAATCCCCAGAGGCCTTCTTAATGGAAAAAGTCATGTTTGCAAACTGAGAAATATCATCACCTGAGCCATACCAGCCACGCCAGTTCCAGCCTCCACCGGCCCACCAGTTGCTCCATTTGGCCTTTAACTCCAGTACGGATCTGCTGTTAAATGACTCAGTTGCTGATACTGCTAATGATACTGTCTCTTTAGGACTTGCCCAGGACTTTCCGCTCTTCTTGTCGCTTCCGTTGAAGACCACAAGTGAATCTGCCTGTGACATTGCATTCAAGGTTATAAAGAACACTACAACAGCCGCGACAATCCTCTTCATTGATTTCTCCTCTATTTTATTCCTTATGCCAATATTAGTAAAAAGTGCAAATATCTTGATTTTGGAATTTTACGAATAATCCCTTATGTAGAGCACTCACATTTTTATGTCAATTCTAAGGATTGACATTGAAGGCAGTTCCACTGATATCTTCTTACCTGATATTTTCATTGGTGGAATTTCTCCTATGGCCTTGAGGTTGGCCCTGCTGAATTCCCATGCAGATGCATCCTGCACTGGGATTTCATTCTTGAAGGCTATTTCGACCTTGGCTCCTTTAGTGGATTTCTTGTTCAAAAGTATCAGCGATGCCGTCTTGGTTTTAACGTTCTTATATGCATAAACTGAAACATGGGAAAAATCACTTACATACGCCTTTATGAACTTATCTCCAACGGCTGTATGCTTTCCGTCCGGATTGCGGAACATCTTCCAGGCAAAGTAACAAGGAGAGTTTTTCTTGATATTGGCCCAATATAGGCCATATGCAACCTGTGAAAGCGCAAAGGCGGCAAATGTTTCAGACTGGGCGACTGCCCCTGAGATATCGACTCCCCCATCCCATCCTGTATGTTGATATTCCCCAACAGCAATTTCCGCATCGAATCCTGTCTCTTTCATCCATTTCCTCATCAGTGGGACATATGCAATGTTGCCGCCAGTTTCAGAACCAATCCACGTATATGGATCCCTATATGTCTCGTCCCAGAATTTTCGTACATCCAGGCAGCGGATCTCCATTGTCTCAGGATCATTCATGGACCCACTCTCAATCTTGGAGTTAAGTGAGTATCCGTGAAAATCAAATATATCGATTAGATTCCGTCCAGTAGCTTTCTTGTATTCCGCGCAACGCCTCATGAAATCCTTTATAAAAGGCCCGTATTTGCCATAGTCTGGCCATGATTTTGTTGAATCCCATGGGAGATTCTGCTTCTCCCTGTTGTCAAGATCCGTGTTGGAATAAAAATATGCTGTCCAGCCCCAAACTGCTGGCCCTGCTATCTTTACATCTGGATCGGCTTGCCTTATAAGTTCAGCATACTTCTTTGTTCTTTCCCAGTAACTATCATATGAAAAACTTTCGCTCCAGATATCCTTGTGGGTAGAATTGTAAAGCATGGGCTCATTGTCTGTGCAAATATATTTGATCCCCCCGCTCTTTGCAGCGCCTATTTTTTCAATGCAGTATTTCACAAGTTCTACATTGTATTCGAGGCCTACATAAACACCATTTTGGGTGGGATAGCGCTCCCCGCATCTAAGAAATCGCGACTTTGGTTTGCCTTTATCATCCTTTACAATATTTCCGTTGTCATCCTTTACCCAAACTGTACCGTTGCCTGCATCAGGCCGATCGGTTGCGTAGACAGTACAATCAGGATATAGGTTTTTCGGAAAACCATTCGACACGCTGTCCTTTGCAACCCATTCCATAGGCATCGTCATATAGCTTTCAATGCCAAGTTTCTTGTTTTCCATGTGAAAGTTAATCCACATGTCGGAACCATCGGCTTGGGCATGATTTTCACAGAACCAGTCATTCCCTGTTGAAATACATCCTTTCTTCCAGTTATAGGTGCTTACAGTGTTTCCTCCGTTCCTCCTCATCGTCACGCCCATTTCCTTCATGACCTCAGGCTCTCCAAATGACACTCCATAAACAAAGGGGTTGACCTCGGTTCCATCTGAACTCAAATCCAGAATGGCCGTTATAGGTAAGAAGTCATTGCCCAATGCAAGTGCAGCTCTCTTCTCAGGAGAAGAGACAAGTGTTGATATTTCACGGGTGTCAAAACCAATCTCATCAAAATAAATGTTATAGTTCTTTTCACTGTCAGTCCACTCACCGACGTCTATTTCCCATGCTGTTTTTAAATCGAAGTTCTTGCCGGCATCCTTCAACATGTCAGATATTGGCACAATGACTTCATGCCACTGCTGGTCACTCAGATCTTCAGTATACATTGCAAGATTTACGACTTTTGTAGGCTTATTGTCTTTAGAACAGATTAAAGAGACCTGCAGCCCTGCCCAATTAGGAGCAGAGTTTTTATCTTTAAACTCAACTCGTATCATAAAACTTAAATTCTTGTAAGAGCTTATGTCGGTACCGCCATCATTTGGCCAGAATCCTGTCCAATTCCATCCAAAACCTTTCCACCCCTTCCCTTCCGCGTGCCACTCAAGGCCTTGAGTATTATTAAATCCTTTCCCAGAGGCTACACTTACCTTGGACTGTTGGGGCTTTGGCGATGCCCAGCTCTTTGCTCCAAGGCCGACTCTATCTCCGTCCCAGACAACTATCCTTTCAGCTGAAATACCGGAACCTGCCTGCTGAGCATTTGCTGCACTTGTCATCCACATTAATCCAATTGAAAGCGACAGGATGAATGAAACAGCTTTTAAGGTCTTTTTTTTCCATGCAATCATGATTTCCTCCATGTGTTTATCTTTGCATACCGGTATTATATACCTTTCGCGATATAAAAAGCAAGTGAATGATAAATAAAAACACTAATTTTCTATTTTACTTATTCTTTAATGGCTAAAAGCAAGGCAGCTGAAATCAAATATGCTTGAAAAAACAGGCTCGTATTTGACCGCCTTGAAGATTTTTGATTAAACATAAAAATACAGGCAAGATGCAGGCAAGGGTGTCCGCCACCGCTAAGAAGCTAAGGCGCGACAGGCCAGCGATCCATGGGAAAGAGAAGTAAATCGGTGCCATTCCAATGCCGTTAACTTAAGAGAAAGATAACCCCATTTGCCGAGGGCAGCAACTCCGGTCTTGGAGTTTTCTTTGTGTCAATTATTATGGGCGGTCTGCCTGCTCTTTTTCTCTGCAAGTTCCTGGAGATTCTCCTGTAAAGCTGCTTGTCCCTCGGGAAGGATCTGTCCGGTCTTATGTCGACGAGATATTTCGCGCACCTGCACATGAGTTCGAAATGGCATGAGGCGAAGTTCCCGGGATGGATTGTGGAGGTGATTTTCCGCAGGAAGATTTTCACCTCGGTAAATACCTTTGCGAAACTTATGTCCGAAGGCATGAGTCCGAGCGAGTTCGAGGAGGCTGCCGAGGCGAGCCTGACAAGGCAGACTGCAATGAGCTTTGAAACGAGCTCCTTTTCAAACGAGTCGACTTTCTGGCAATGCCAGACGTTCGCCTGCATGCCGACTTTGAACTCCCGGTAGAACGTCTCGATGGTCCATCTCAGATGATAGAGGTCTGCTATTTCGGAAGACGCTTTACAATGGGGACGTTCCCAGTTAATTGATTTATGATTAATGAATTACGAATAATAAAACGTGCTTTTAGGCCTTTAAATTTGATTTTTATGCCTATATTTTGCGAATAAGCTAGTTTAGGACAAAGCGGTGACTATGCCACGCGCACTTCCACCTTCACTGAGATGCTACGGCGCGACAGGCCTGGGTCAGGCCAAAGCGCCTGACGTAAATACAGAAGAAAGAAAAAGCATAAATTCATAACAATGTAGCTGCATGTAATCCTGCACCGCAGGATGCTTAGCATAGGCGTTCGCTACAAAAATGAATATAGAGAGCACATATTGAAAATGGGACGGGACGCCTTTATATTATTCCCGTTTCACGCAGATAACGCGCAACGGGGGAAGCAAGAACAATGACAGCCATAGCAGAAAACATATTCAAAGAAGCAGTTCAACTCAATCCTATTGACAGGGCTGAGCTAATTCAACGGCTTTTCTACAGTTTTGACAAGACATCAAATAGGCAAATCGAAGACAATTGGAAAGCCGAGGTAGAAGACCGGGTATCAGCCTACGAGTCCGGGAAAATACCTGCAGACACAATGGAAAATGTATTTGAACGGCTCTGCAAAAAATGAAAATCATAATACTTGCCGTAGCAGAGCAGGAACTTGCTGAAGCGATACTCTACTACAACTCAGAGTGTCCTGGCCTAGGTTATGAGCTTGCTCTTGAAACAAAAGAAAGCCTAGTCCGGATAAATTCCTTCCCAGATGCATGGCCTCCATTTTCCAGAACAACAAGACGTTGTCTTGTCAATCGCTTTCCATATGGGATTTTGTACAGGAAAAATGAAGATGAAATTATTGTATATGGCATCATGCATCTGAAACGTAATCCCGAAAACTGGTCTAAACGCCTTAAGGAATACCTGAGCGAACGAAAAGATTGACCTAATCGGCTTTCGCCGATTGGTCATCTTGGTCGTTAGAAATAAAATGAAAATAATATTTACATTAATAATCTCAGCTCTTTTTTGCCTAAGCTGTTTTTCAGAAGAGAAGCCGTCTTTTGTAAAATTAAATGATGCGATAAAATTTATTTCAGACACATTAGGGAATAATAATTATGACAAACTCAAGGAATCCTGATAATTCACTTCGGGGTCTGGCACCATAAACAACTATATGCAGTACTTGAATAATGACAGTAAGAGCAATAAAGTAAGCGGAAGATAATTAAAACAAGTAATTGCAAGGTGGAAATGCCAAGGAGAAGACGGATTTTTACGGACGGAGCATGCTATCATATCACCCACAGGTGCCATGGGCGCAAATTCCTGTTCCGGTTTCAGAAGTACCGGGACTTCTATGTCCGGCAGCTGTTTGAGATGAAAAAACGCTACAAGGTGGATGTCCTGGATTACATGGTCACGAGCAACCATGTACATCTTCTGGTTACCGCCAGGGATGGCGGGGGAATATCTGAAGGACTGCGCTTCATCCACGGACGTGTCGGACAGTGGCATAACAGCCAGAAGAGCGGAGAAGGCGCATTCTGGGCCGGCCGGTTTCATTCTACGAGGATTCAAAACGGGGAGCATCTCGGACGCTGCCTGTTCTATATTGACTTGAACATGGTCCGCGCCGGGGCTGTCAGGCATCCGCGTGAATGGAAGCACTGCGCGTATGGCGAATTCATGGGCATGCGCAGGCGCTGCCGGGTCGTGAATTTGAAGAGACTGTTGAAATGTCTCAAGGCCGGTAATGCTGGAATATTCCGTGATTGGTATGTCAGGACTCTTGAAGAGAGGCTCAGGGGCCTGAAGATGGGACGCGCTGATTTCTGGAGCAAGGCGGTGGCGGTGGGGGATCAGGACTGGCTCGGGAGGAAGGCAGGCGAATGCGGCTTGAAACGGTTCCGGATTGTCAGTTCCGATTCAGTGCATTATCTCATCGGAAAATGTCCGTAAAATCATTGAGTTTATTTAACTTGATATTCTCTTGCATAAATACTTGATATAAGAGTCAAATATGACACTGCTAAGCCTGGACATGAGTGTATGTTTAGACAAATATGGTGCCAGACCCGAATGGCGCTAGAAAATTGTTCTTTACCTGCGAACGCGCAATAAATTGCGCTGCTGCCAAACGGAATTACAGGCGAGACGCCTGTACCACAATGTTAAAAATACAGGCAAGATGCCGGCAGGGGTGCCGGCGATTGAGATCACTTCGGGGTCTGGCACCATAAACAAGTATATGCAGTACTTGAATAGTTATAGTAAGAGCAATAAAATAAGCGGAAGATAATTAAAACAAGTAATTGCAAGGTGGAAATGCCAAGGAGAAGACGGATTTTTACGGACGGAGCATGCTATCATATCACCCACAGGTGCCATGGGCGCAAATTCCTGTTCCGGTTTCAGAAGTACCGGGACTTCTATGTCCGGCAGCTGTTTGAGATGAAAAAACGCTACAAGGTGGATGTCCTGGATTACATGGTCACGAGCAACCATGTACATCTTCTGGTTACCGCCAGGGATGGCGGGGGAATATCTGAAGGACTGCGCTTCATCCACGGACGTGTCGGACAGTGGCATAACAGCCAGAAGAGCGGAGAAGGCGCATTCTGGGCCGGCCGGTTTCATTCTACGAGGATTCAAAACGGGGAGCATCTCGGACGCTGCCTGTTCTATATTGACTTGAACATGGTCCGCGCCGGGGCTGTCAGGCATCCGCGTGAATGGAAGCACTGCGCGTATGGCGAATTCATGGGCATGCGCAGGCGCTGCCGGGTCGTGAATTTGAAGAGACTGTTGAAATGTCTCAAGGCCGGTAATGCTGGAATATTCCGTGATTGGTATGTCAGGACTCTTGAAGAGAGGCTCAGGGGCCTGAAGATGGGACGCGCTGATTTCTGGAGCAAGGCGGTGGCGGTGGGGGATCAGGACTGGCTCGGGAGGAAGGCAGGCGAATGCGGCTTGAAACGGTTCCGGATTGTCAGTTCCGATTCAGTGCATTATCTCATCGGAAAATGTCCGTAAAATCATTGAGTTTTTTTAACTTGATATTCTCTTGCATAAATACTTGATATAAGAGGCAAATATGACACTGCTAAGCCTGGATATGAGTGTATATTTAGACAAATATGGTGCCAGACCCGAATGGCGCTAGAAAATTGTTCTTTACCTGCGAACGCGCAATAAATTGCGCTGCTGCCAAACGGAATTACAGGCGAGACGCCTGTACCACAATGTCAAAAATACAGGCAAGATGCCGGCAGGGGTGCCGGCGATCCATGGGAAAACGGTGCCAGCCTGTCGTTCCTTTAAGAACGCGCAAATATGCGCTACAAGCGAAATGCAATACGGTCAAAGAATTGCCGGCCTGGAGACCGGCGCTCCGGCACAGGCAGGACCTGTACTGAGCTTGCCGAAGTATGCCTGTGCTACATTGCTTCCTTTTCTCCATTACGCTTTTAAAATCCGGATATTGGCTTATTTTATTTCGACGAACAAAAAATGCAGAAGTAAAAGGAGAAATAAAATATGTCTTTGGATGTCATTGCAAAACTTTCCAATCTTTACGGCGCGGATACGCGCTTCGTCCTCGCCGGCGGCGGCAATACTTCCTACAAGGACGAGAAACACCTGTATGTCAAACCCAGCGGCATCGCCCTTGCCGACATCAAGGAAAAGGATTTCGTGAAAATGGACAGGGCCAAGGTCCGCGAGATCTTTTCGATCGTGCCTCCGTCCGATTCGAACGAACGGGAATCCCTCGTCAAGAGGGTCATGGAAATAGCGGTATGCCACGACAGTTCCGGACGGCCCTCCGTCGAAGCCCCGCTCCACGAGGCGATGGGCGCGACATTCGTCGTTCATCTGCATCCGGCCCTTGTCAACGGGATGACATGCGGAGTGGATGGAAAGAAAAAATGCGCGGAACTTTTTCCGGAGGCCCTCTGGATCGAATACATTGATCCGGGATATTCCCTTGCCGTATTCGTGCAGAAGGAGATTGCGAAGTTCGCAGAGGTTTCCGGCAGGCAGCCGGATGTTATCATCCTGCAGAACCATGGCGTCTTCGTCGGTTCAAACAGCGCTGACGGGATAAAGCGCACATACTCGCATATTATGGACAGGCTCATGGCCTATTACGACGGACAGAATGTCGGTGCCGAGCTGGAGATGCAGGCCAAGGACATTAAAACTGTAGTTGATTTAGCTCCCAGGCTAAGGACCTGGCTCGGAGACGGCACAAGGATGATAGTGAAAAGTTCGGATGCCTTGAAAGTTTCTGAAGGGCCGCTGACCCCTGATCACATTGTCTATGCAAAATCATATTCGCTCATAAGCGGTAGCCCGGATGCAGGCTCAGTTGCGAAGTTCGCGGAGGAGAATGGCTACAGGCCGCTGGTCGTGTCGGTTCCCGGGAAAGCTGTTTTTACGGCCGCAAAGACTCTCAGGGATGCCGGCACGGTGGAGCTTCTTGCCAGGGATGCGGCGCTCGTACAGCAGCTGACAAAAGCATTCGGAGGTCCGAATTATCTTACCGAGAAATCCTATAAGTTCATAGAGAACTGGGAAGTTGAATCGTACAGGAAGAAAGTTTCCGCCGGAGGCGCCCTTGGAAGGCTTTATGGAAAAGTGGCGGTAGTTACCGGTGCAGCGCAGGGCTTCGGCCTAGGCATTGCTGAAGCGCTGGCTGCTGAAGGCGCGATCGTCGCGATCGCGGACATCAATCTTGCCGGCGCGCAGAAGGCGGCGGACGTGATATGCGCGAAATTCGGAAAGGGCAGGGCTTTTGCAGCCGAGGTGAACATAGGCAAGGAGGAATCTGTCTCGGGAATGGTTGCAAGGGTCACTGAATTCTGCGGGGGGATGGATTTGTTTGTGGCGAACGCAGGAATTCTCAAGGCTGGACCGGTGAAGACCTTCGCGAAGAAGGACTGGGATTTCGTGACAGAAGTGAACTACACCGGATATTTCATCTGCGTCAAATATGTCTCGCAGATCATGTCCGCGCAGAATGCCGACGGGGCCGAATGGAGCGACATTGTCCAGATCAATTCAAAGAGCGGCCTTGCGGGGAGCAGCCGCAATTCAGCGTATGCAGGAAGCAAGTTCGGGGCTGTCGGGCTCACCCAGAGCTTCGCGCTCGAGCTGCTCGAAGACAAGATAAAGGTCAACAGCGTGTGCCCCGGGAACTATTTCGAAGGGCCCCTGTGGAGCGACCCGAAGAACGGTTTGTTCGTGCAGTATCTCAACAGCGGAAAAGTTCCGGGTGCGAAAAACATTGCGGACGTAAAGAAATTCTACGAAAGCAAAGTTCCGATGGGGCGCGGTTGCTATCCTGAAGATGTCGCAAAGGCGATCGTGTACTGCGTCGAACAGAAATATGAGACAGGACAGGCGATACCTGTTGCAGGCGGACAGGTGATGCTGAACTGAGGTAAATAGTCATCCCGCAGGATGACGGATGGATGGATTGTTGGATAAATGGATGATTGGGTTTGAATTTAATGGAACACCCAGGATACGTGAAGACATTTTGAAAGTAATTTTGCAAATTCTACAATTGCATTAATTGAGCCTTAATGCGCAACCATCCAGCAATCCATCAATCCAACCATCCATGGAACGGCTTACTCCCTCGGATGCCTCAGTTTCCTGCATTTTGGGCACATGAAGATGTCCAGGCCATATAATAGTGCCTTCTCCGGAATCTTCCTTATCTGGACGGAATCTCCAGCCTTGAGTTCCAGGGAGTTTGGTGAATTGTCGGTGACGAGTACGCCGGGGCCGCGGGTCAGAATGATTTCGATCTGTGTGTTTTCTGGAAGCACAAGGTGGTTTGTGACTTCGGTACTGTTGCTGAAGGCGAGGCCGATTCCGACCCTGAATATGCTGTGGGTGATGCTTCTGTAGTAGGCCGTGCTCCCATGTACAGTCGCCACGCCGACGCCGTCTCCGACTATCTCCTCTCCATAGGGTTTTCCGTCTATGAAGACCTTGTACCGGATCGCGCTCACCGGATTGAGGTTGTGGATGAATACATCGTTGATGGCCTTTGACTTGAATGCGCCGCACTTTGCGGAAAGTTTAATTAGCTCCGTCTTCGACAGGGATTTTTTCCTGAGAATTGAGAAGATCCTTTCATAGGAGGCATGTTCAGGGCAGAGGGGTGCGGTGCGGATGTCGCGTACGGGGAACTTCGGAATTCCGGGGAATTCCCTTTCCGCCCCGAGCAGGGCGCCGTCTCCGCCGTGGACGATTATGATGTCTGGATTTTTTTTGACTATCTGCATTCCAGACGACTTCATGTAAGGCAGGATGTCTTCAAGATATCTTCCAAGCAGGACAGCTTTCATAGTTATGCATTCCGTTTGTTTTTATTATTGGCAATTATCGAATAAAGGACGACTGCCGCGCAGTTTCCCACGTTGATAGAACTTTTAAATCCAAACATCGGGAGGTTTACTATACCATCGCAAATTGAAATTGTCTCCGGCAGAATGCCAAGAGCCTCATTTCCGAAGACAAGGCCCAGGGGGAATTCATAATCCTTCTCCCAGGCGCATGTTCCGCCGGTGCCTGTTTCTACGGCAAGTATCTGCCTTGCGCCCTCCTTCCTGATTTCCTGCACGGCGGAAGTCGAGTCCTCAAAATGGCGGAACCTGACTGTCAGATCCGCGCCCATTGCGGTTTTCGCAAGTTTAGGATGTGGTGGGAACGGCGTATATCCGCAGCATATTATTTCCTTTGCCCCGACGGCATCTGCGAGCCTGAAGATATTGCCAGTGTTGTGCGCGCTCCTGAGCCTGTCAAGTATGATCGTGATGTCGGGGTCCGGATTTTTTTTCATGCATTAAGGTATAGCCTGGTTAGCCGATTGAAAAATTAGTTTGCATATTTTGAGTTCAATAAAGCATAAAAGTACTAATAAATATATGTATAAAATAATTATTTTAATAAAAATCCCAATTTTACTTGACAGCTATTAGTTGCAATATATATTTTCATTAGACTCAAAGAAGATAATATTTTATTGGAGGAAAATATAATGAGCCAGGACTATCAGGAAATTCCACCGGATCAGGATCCGCAATACCAGGACCAGCAGCAGGGAGGAATGCCCCAGGCGCCGTCATATGAGGAAATCCTTGCTGCGAAGTCGATAAGCTTCGAGGATATCAAAGCTCATCTTACTGGACCGGTCATATCAGTATGTCTGCATATTGTCGGACTTGCCTTGCTGATGACATTTGTCGTTGCTGCGCCGGAACCGAGGCAGGAGATCGCGGTTGAGATAAAAGAACTTGAAGTGAAGGATATCGAGAAGCTTCCCGACCCTCCGCCGGAGGAGAAGATAGAGCAGCCTGATACGACGATAGAAGTTGAAGGGCCTGCGACGAATGCGACGGCCCAGAGCGTCGACATAGGCTCGACCACGACCGATGTTTCAGTCGGATTTTCCGATGCGCCCGACGTGCCGATGTCGAACGTCCTTGCCATAGCCCCTTCGAACTCACCACTTGTTCTTCCCGGCGTCATGGCTGGAAGAAGCAAGGGCGGACGAGTTGCGGCGTTGAGGAAGTTTGGTGGCAGCTCATCTACGGAGCGTTCTGTGAGCAAAGGCCTGAACTGGCTCAGGGATCACCAGAACGCCGACGGTTCATGGGGGGATAATGCCGGACATGCAACCGCGATGACAGCCCTTGCGACACTCGCATTCCTTGCGCATGGTGAAACACCGAGCTCCCAGGAGTATGGCACATGCGTTCTCAAGGCCATAAGGAAGCTTATCGAATATGGAAACGGTGCCAATAAGGACGGCATGATAGCTCAATCAGGAAATGGGTATGCACATGCGATGGTCGCATACGCCCTTGCAGAATCCTTTGCCCTCACAAAGATTCCGATGATCGAAGAGGCGATGAACAAGACTATTGGAAGGATTGTAACCGGACAGGGATCCCTGGGCAGTTACAACTACAATTATAACAATGCTCCTAACAAGGAGGCTGATGGCGGACCGAGATCCGACCTTTCAGTTGCAGGATGGAACTATCAGGCCCTCAAGGCCGCGTTTGCAGCCGGTTGTACTGTAAAAGGACTTGAGACGGCGATTGAAACTGGCAAGACTGTCGGTCTCAAGAAGACTCATTATAGCGCCAACGGTGGATTCTCATATTCAGGTTCTGCTAAAGGTGGAGCTGGTGCCAGTCCCACTATGACAGCAGTGGGAACGCTCTGCCTCCAGCTTTTTGGAGAAGGGAAGTCCAAGCAGGCCATGGATGGCTTGAAATGGATCGAGACTAGTCAGAGTGGTAAGTACATGAAATGCAATTGGCAGGAGCCTGCTGGTTGGTCACTATACCTGTGGTATTACCAGACCCAGGCGCTATTCCAGGGATATAATGGAAACGGTGGAAACTGGGATGCGTGGAACAAGGAATTCCAGAGAGCCGTGATGAAGGAGCAGGAGTCCGATGGACATTGGTCTTCTCCGATGGAGAAGTATGGCAAGGACAAGGCCGGACACGGTGAGACTTCTGGCTTGTTCAAGGGGATTGATCTGTATGTATATTCAACCTCCCTCTGCTGCCTGATGCTCGAGGTCTATTACCGTTATCTGCCGACATTCAAAGTCACTGTCGGTGTCGAAGGCCCCGCTGAAGGCGGAGCCGCCGCAAAGGCCGAAGCTAAGGACGAGCTTAAGATAGAATAATATTTTTCTTCGTTAATTGTTTTCTAAAAAACCCGGATTTCCTCCGGGTTTTTTATTTTATTCCAAAAATACTAAATAAACACATGTTTAAAATGATGAAAATTAATAAAACTAGCAAATTGGCTTGACAAAATTTGATTTCAGTTTATATTTTACAACAGGTCTAGAAGATAACTTTATTTGGGGGAGTGCATATGAGCCAGGACTATCAGGAAATTCCACCGGATCAGGATCCGCAATACCAGGACCAGCAGCAGGGAGGAATGCCCCAGGCGCCATCATATGAGGAAATCCTTGCTGCGAAGTCGATAAGCTTCGAGGATATCAAGGCTCATCTTACTGGACCGGTCATATCAGTATGCATGCATATTGTCGGACTTGCCTTGCTGATGACATTTGTCGTTGCTGCGCCGGAACCGAGGCAGGAGATCGCGGTTGAGATAAAAGAACTTGAAGTGAAGGATATCGAGAAGCTTCCCGACCCTCCGCCGGAGGAGAAGATAGAGCAGCCTGATACGACGATAGAAGTTGAAGGGCCTGCGACCAACGCGACAGCACAGAGCGTCGACATAGGCTCGACCACGACCGATGTTTCAGTCGGATTTTCCGATGCGCCCGACGTGCCGATGTCGAACGTCCTTGCTATAGCCCCTTCGAATTCACCACTTGTTCTTCCCGGCGTCATGGCTGGAAGAAGCAAGGGCGGACGAGTTGCGGCGTTGAGAAAGTTCGGTGGCGGCCCATCTACGGAGCGTTCCGTGAGCAAAGGCCTGAACTGGCTCAGGGATCACCAGAACGCCGACGGATCATGGGGTGAGGATGCTGCACGGCAACCGGCGCTTACTGGCCTTGCCCTGCTTGCATTCCTGGCACACGGCGAGACACCGGGTTCGCAGGAGTATGGCACGTGCGTCCTCAAGGCGATAAGGAAGCTGATAGAGTTTGGGAGTGCTACCGATGCGAAAGGGCTCATTAAAAATCCCGACAGGGGCTACGGGCATGCAATCGTCGCATATGCTCTCGCCGAAGCCTATTCCCTCACGAAAATCCCGATGATAGAGGAAGTCATGAATAAGACGATGTCATTGGTGGTGACGGGGCAGAGCAGCAGGGGGACATATAATTACTTCTACAATAACGCACCGGGGAAGGAATTCGGTGCTGAATTTCCAACTGGCCGCGCCGATCTTTCAGTTGCCGGCTGGAATTACCAGGCGCTGAAAGCTGCGTTTGCGGCCTCATGCACGGTGAAAGGATTAGAAACGGCGATAGAAAATGGGATAAAGGGAATCCAAAAGGATCACTTTCGGGAAAATGGAAGTTTCAGGTATACCCAGACTACCGACGGTCCAACAGGAGGAAGGGGAATCACACCGGTGGGCGTCCTGTGTCTTCAGCTTTTGGGGGCCGGAAAGTCAACCGAGGCCCAGAAGGGCTTGAAATGGATTGAGACTTCCGACGAAGGGAAGCTCATGACATGTGATTGGGCTTCAGCGCAGTCATGGTCCATTTACCAGTGGTATTACCAGACACAGGCGATCTTCCAGGGGTATTCCGGGGAGGGGCCGACATGGAAGAGGTGGAACCAGGAGTTTACAAAATCCCTGCTGAAGGAACAGGAGGCTGACGGGCACTGGTCTACGCCGGAACAGAAATATGGGAAGGACAAGTCAGGGGAAGTTGCCAAAGGGCATTTCAAGGGAGAGATGGATCTGAATGTCTATTCGACTTCGCTGTGCTGCCTGATGCTCGAGGTCTACTACCGTTATCTGCCTACATTCAAAGTCACTGCCGGCGTCGAAGGCCCCGCTGAGGGCGGAGCCGCCGCCAAGGCCGAAGCAAAGGACGAACTCAAGATAGAGTAGTCTGATTTTGTAATAGTCTTGAAAATTAAAAAATCCGGGTTCCCCCGGATTTTTTTTTGACTGCATGAAAACAGCAAGTATCTTATCCGGCAAATAAAAGGAGACGATGCCATGCCAATGATTGATATGTCGATGGAAAAACTTTTAAAGTACAAGGGACAGAGTCCCAGACCGAAGGATTTTGACAAGTACTGGTCCAAGGCCCTCGCCGAACTGGACAAAGTAGATCCTGATGTCGAACTTGTTCCTATAAAGCATCCTGCCCGCAATGCCGAGGCCTTCCATCTCTATTTCACCGGAGTTGGCGGAGCAAGGATACATTCCGTATATGTCCGTCCGAAAAATATCAAAGGCAGGATTCCAGCGATTGTCCAGTTCCATGGCTATAGTGGAAACGCCGGACAGGTCTCCCCTCTCATGTCATGGACGGCGATGGGGATGGCGATCGCATCTATGGACTGCAGGGGGCAGGGTGGCACGAGCGAAGATGTTTCGGCAGTGACCGGCTCCACCTTCCATGGCCATATCATAAGGGGGATCGAATCTCCTGAAAAGCTCCTGATGAAAAGTGTCTTCCTTGATACGGCACAGCTTGCGAGGATCGTCATGGACTTTGATGAGATCGACGCGAGGAAGGTCGCCTCCAACGGTGGCTCACAGGGTGGAGCGCTCTCAGTCGTCTGCGCATCCCTTGAACCCCGCATCTCCTGCTGCGTCTCCTGCTTCCCCTTCCTGTCGGACTATAAGAGAGTCTGGGACATGGACTGCTCGGGAGCCTACAGCGAGATCCGTGACTGGTGGTTCAGGAAATATGATCCTCTGCACGAAAGGGAGGATGAGTTTTTCAACACCCTGGGCTACATAGACATCCAGAACCTCTCGCCGCGGATCAAAGGATCAGTGCTGATGTCGGTCGGACTCCGTGACCAGGTGTGTCCGCCTTCAACCGTCTATGCCGCCTTCAACAAGATCAAGGCGAAAAAGAAAATCATGGTATATCCCGATTTCGGACATGAGGATCTAAATGGATGGAATGATGCCGCGGCATATTTCATCTGCGAAAACCTTTTGAAATAGAAATCTCCGATTCCCATTAAACGGATTTCAAGATTTTCCTCATTTCCTCGATATACTGGGGCAGCGAGACTTCCGGCTCCTCGAGTTCGGCATGCCATCTTTTCTCCCATTCGAGCGTCAGGTATCCGGTGTATCCGCCTTTCTTCAGGCAGGAGACGATCTCCTTGAGCGGAACATCGCCCTTGCCGAGGAGTGTATATTTGTGCTTGCCGTCTGCGGTTCCAATGGAATCCTTGAAATGCGTATAGCGCACCTTGTCCCCGATGTTCTTCCAGGTCTGTGCCGGCGTCTCTCCGTTCATCCGGTAAGGATGATGGACGTCCCATAGCACGAACAGCCTCTCCGAGGCTACGTTGTCGACAATAGCCCTGAGTTTTGAACTGTCGGTCCATTCGTCATGTGTCTCAATTATGATGTTCGCCCTGGCACCGGAAAGGGCCTTGACCATCGCCTTGACGTTTTCCGTGGCGACCTGGAGCGCCTTCTCGGAGGGGGTGTCGCCGATTCCACCGCCGAATATCCTGATGTATGGACAGTTCAGCCCGTCTGCGATTTTCACATATTCCTTGAAGTCGCTGAGCCCTTTGATCCTGTCCTCATCGTTCTTGGAGAAGGCCTTGACGGAAGACGAGACTGCCGAGACTTCGAGTCCGTTCTTCTCGACCATCCGGAGGGTGTCCTTGATTCCGCTTGTGAATTCGGGACGCTTGTAGAGTTCCACTTCCGTCAGGTATCCGCGGAAATCAATTCCGTCGTACCCCAGTGTCTTTGCGGTTGAGAGCATCTTCTGCAGATCCCAGGCCGGGCATCCGAGACTCGTGAAGGAAAGCTTCATCAGGATCTCCTTTTATTTGATTTTACACGGATGGCGCCGGGTGCTGGAATTTTCAAATTTGCTCATTCTGTGCGCCTGCCGCATCCGCGCTATAAAAATCTTTCGGATCCTACTATGCTGTCCGGGTGAAATAATTTCAATCGGATTCAGAAAAAACACTTTCAAGTAGATGCCCAGTTGCCTTGTTGATGTGCCTGTGTCCATGCTTATTGTCCGCAGCCCTTTCATTTATTCCATAGGGAATTATATTGTACTGTAGAGAGTGGGGTGGTGGCAATATGGCGGAAATAGTATTTCTCTGTGAAAAATGCGGCATCAGCATTGAGGCGAATGATTCCCTCTGCGGTGGAACTGTGGCCTGTCCCAACTGCCAGAAAGAAGTAAGAGTGCCTGCACCCTTGCTCCAGCAGGAACTCGACTTGAACGGATTTGTCCTGGAAAAAGTGCTTGGCATCGGCGGGATGGGACAGGTCTGGCTTGCCCACCAGACTGCGATGAACAGGAAGATCGCCCTGAAAATACTCGACCCCGGCCTTTCAAAGAATTCCGAGTTCATCGAGAGGTTCCTCCGCGAAGCGCAGAATCTTGCGAAACTCGCACACGACAACGTCGTCTCCGTAATTGACGCAGGATACAGCAGGGGCATCTATTACATGGCCGTCAACTTTGTCGACGGCTATGAGCTGGGCCGGAAGCTGGATGAGGTGAAGGTCATTCCGGAAAAGCAGGCGCTGGAGCTCATGCTGGGAATAACCGAGGGACTCTGTTTCGCCTGGAACAAGCACAGGATAATTCATCGTGACATCAAGCCCGCCAACATAATGATCGACGGCGAAGGCGTTCCCAAGCTGATGGATCTTGGAATATCCAAGTGCGTCGGCCAGGACAAGTCTTTGACGATGACGGGTGTTGTTGTCGGCACTCCGTATTACATAAGTCCGGAGCAGGGAAGGGGGCTGAAGGAGCTTGATTTCCGCAGCGACATATATTCACTCGGTGCGACTTTATATCATGTCGTAACCGGCGAGCTCCCTTACAACGGACCAACCACGATCAGCATCATCACCCAGCACATATTGGAGCCGTTCCCTCCACCCAGGCTGAGGAATCCCGATGTGAGCGAGCAATGTTCCGTCCTCCTCGAAATAATGATGGCCAAGAAGCCCGAGCAGCGCCAGCAGAGCTGGGAGCAGGTGATCCGCGACATGGAAAATGTCCTGGAAGGTAAATTCCCTGAAACCAGGTGTCCCGGTACCGGCGAGCCGGAAGTTCCGAAAACAGCTGCTCCGCCCCAGAAGACGATTGACAGGAAGATTTCCAGGAAGACGGCCATTGCCGCGCCTCCGCCAGCCCGGGATCCTGTAAAAAGATCTTCACCTGCCAGGATGATGCTGGTCGTCGTGCTCGTCATGCTTGTCGTCGCGCTTAGCGCGGGAATAACTGTTTTCATTGTGAATTCAGTGAAGCAGATTGAGCCACAGAAGACGGCGCATGTCCAGAATCCAATGCCGCCGGACCCAATTGTGCAGCCTGCTCCCGAGAAGGCCACGCAGAAAGTCCCGGTTGAATCAGTTCTGGTGCCGGCGCCTCCGTCCGCTCATGTGAAGAAAGCTGATCAGCCGATGGAGGTTGAACCGGTCAGGCAGCCGGAACATGTGAAAATCCAGGAGCCTGAAAAGATCCCTGAAATCGTGAACGTACCCGTTGATGTCAAACCGAAGCTGCCGCCGGTGGTGCGTGAGGAAATGCCTGCGGTTGACAGGGAGGACGCTCCCCAGCCGGAAGGACCTGCAGTTCTGGAACAGAAGCCGGAACCTGTGAATTCCCCGATCGACAACCTCAAGTTCGCCTTGAAGAAGGCGAACCGGAATTTCGACGAGAGCGCCGTGAAAATGCAGATCGGTGAGAATGGTGTCTGGAAGATCGACATCAGCAACCAGCAGATAAGCAATATATCCCCGCTGACAGGACTGTCTATAAGCCTGCTGAACCTTTCGCGTACCGAAGTTTTCGATCTTAACAGCCTGAAGGGTTCAAAGCTCTCCGAACTTTATCTTGACTGGTCGAATGTCTCGGACATCTCTCCCCTGAAAGGGCTCCCTCTGAAGACGCTCAGCCTCGCCGGACTCCAGATAAAGGATTTTTCCACGCTCAAGGAGATGCCCCTTGAAAATCTCAATCTCAGCGAGTCGAATGTGCGCGACATAGGATTCCTCAAGGGGAGGCAGTTGAAAGTCCTTTCGCTCAGGAGAACCGATGTCAATGACCTGGGCCCGCTGAAGGGAATGAAGCTCCAGCAGCTTTCACTTTTTGAAACGAACTACAGGAGCCTCAAGCCGATCGAGGACATTGATCTTGAGTCGATAGTTGTTTCGTCACGCATGGTCAACCAGGACATGTATAAGATGTTCAAGAAGATGAAGACTTTGAAATTCATTTCTCCAGGCCCCGATTTCAAGATGCCAGCCGAGGAATTCTTCAAGAGATTCGCCTGGGCCGAAAAAGGTCAGCAGCCGATGGGGCCTGACCAGGGTCCGGGTCCTGGCGGAATACGCTCAGGACCAGTAAAATGAGGAAACCGTAGTCCAATATTCAACTTTGATGAATTAAGTATGGCGGTTTCGCCGAAACCGCCTCCGAGCCAGTTTCGGCGAAACTGGCATACTGGCTTCGCCGTGGCAAGCAGATAGGCAAAGTGACAAATTTAAATCAGGACTTGACAATTTAAAATACCTTGGAAGTTAGAAGTTGAATGTTCGATGTTGGTTATCCTGAAACTGTATTCAATGCTTCCAGCAGGTTTCTTCAAGGTGAAAACGAGCCTGTACATCTTCTTTCCCCAGCTTGCCGACATTCTGGCATCCTTGATTTCAAAGGCCTTTATTTTCACGTTGAACATCGAAGCATCGTATTCCAGATGATGTTTTTTCGGACTGCTCTTGAATTCGACAATGCCTTTCCTGGTAAGTGTTGGCTCCGGCAGGGAAAGCATGTTGATGTCGATGGCGGCTTTTCCGGTTTTCATAGTGACCGTGTCATTTACAGATATGGAGCATTTGCCTGTGCGCGACATTGAAACTTGACGCACAATGCTTTCAATTCCGGCCTCCGCAGGATATGCCTTCTCAAGATTCATCTGGAGCGTGACGGCAGCATCTGATTCCTCCAATTTGACATTTTTCGCGCGGAATTCAGCGCCATGCTTCTGTTCGATTCCGTTTATCACCGGCACATTGTGGGCGTTTCCTCTTGTGTACCAGAGTTCGTATCTCTTGGAACTGAATGTCTGCCTGCAGTATGTTTCAATTCCCGCGTCTATTATCACAGGTTCGCCGTCGGCGTAGACACTGAAGTTCCCAACGTCGTTATGGCTGTGCCCCATGGCATTGTCGCCGCCGATTGCAGTGAGCACCATCCCTTTTCCCGCTGCTTCAGACTCCCTTGCTACAAGCAGTTGGAGGTCGGGCAGCCATACTGTCCTGCGTTTTGAAATTGCTTTCGGACGGATGTCTGCCGGCATCCAGAAAAGTTCGCGGACATAATATGAGAAATGGGCGCAGCACGAAAGGTCGGCAAGAGACGCATCCTTCACGGGTCTTCCGTTCTTCCTTGAGAAGTATGTCGCCATCGCGAAATCCTTCAGCTCATCGCATTCCATCAGTTCGCCGGCCTTGTAGATTATTGGCCTCCTGCTGGACTTGAGATACGAGTCGGAATCCCCGAAGTTGGCATACCATGGTCCGTCGACATGGCTGTATGCGATGAACAGCACCATCTCCCGGATCTTCGGCTCATTGAAAAGATTGATCCTGCCGCCTGTGCATGCCGAGAGCATTTCGAGATATGAAACAAGCGCTCCCGCCGAAACACTCCAGTACATCGGACCTTCAGGGCATGCCCCATCTTCCTTGTAGAAGGACATGAAGCGATCATTGACTGCATTCAGCCTGTCGATTATCCGCGCGAGACGGTCCTTGTCCTCTACTACGCACAACGCAGTTCCCAGGACGTTCAATGCGCACCAGGAACCCCAGTTGTTCTCGCCTTTCATCCACCAGAAATCATCGTGGGTTTCGAACGGAACTATGATCCTCCCCATGAGTTCATGCCGGAGCCTGTCATGCAGTGCCGGTGACAGCGCGAGTATTTCCTTCTCAAGGGCATATGAGACCTCGGCGATCAGCAGCCCGCTCTCGGAGTTGAACAGATCGATGTTGTGGCTGTCATATGGCGGGAGCGGATCCTGTCCGTTCCTGTGTGAATGCGATGGCACCACCCATGTGCTCTCCTCGCAGATGGCAAGAAGCCCGTTGGCGATCTCGTCCATGTACCTGCCCTTGTATTCCAGGCATTCGGCGAGGACGAGGGTTGAGAGGTTCTTCCTCCTTTCAAAACAAGGTTTTTCGTAGATGATCCTGTTGCCTGTGCGGGCGAACTCCATGTACATGGCGGCGGAGAGTACGGGCCAGGATTTTCCGAGAAGCTCATCAGCTTTCTTTATGATATCCTTTCGACGCCGGCGGTTCACCGGATGGCTCAGGAGTCCTCCCCAGGCTTTCCTGTCCGCGGCCGGCGGAAAAGGCTTCCATCCCCCGGAGAGGTTCTTCCTTATGAAGTCAAAATCGTATCTGTCGGAAATCATATGCTGTGTCTTTCGGATTTATTTGAAGTTCTCATAAGGTATAATCCATTGTGTGAATATCAAGGATTTCATAAAGTAGGTACGTGCTTCAGCATGTACCATCTTAATGCTGTCTGTCGCGCAGAAGAATCTTCGCCGAGACGGCGAACGCTACATTGAGAAAGTAACTCGGGCATTCCTGCCCGAGAATACACAGGCAAGATGCCTGTGCTACATTATTCAAGAATTTCCAGATTCCAATAACTACTTCCAAATTCGATTGTTCGTCATTCGCATGTTCGATGGTTCAGTATTTCCCATGCCTATGCGCCGTCTCATACATTGCGATGACATTTTCAAGCGGCGAATTGTCCTGCAGGCAGTGCGTCGGTGCGAAACAGTATCCGCCTCCCGGCATCATGACGTCGAGCGTTCTCCTGCAATATTCGACAACCTCCCCAGGTGTTCCAGTGGCCACCGGTCCGGCGGTGCTTATGCATCCATGGAATGCCAGCCTGCCGCCGAATTTCTCCTTGAGATAGGCCGGAGCCATGTTTTTAGCCTCGGGCTGGAGGGTGTCGACAACTGAAATCCCCATGTCGATAAAGTCCTCGTATGCCCAGCTGCTTGACCCGCAGGAGTGGATCATGGCGGGTATCCTGAAGCTTTTTGCCAGGTCGACGAACCTCTGATGCAGCGGGCGGATCTGCTTGCGGAACAGTTCAATGCTGATCAGCGGCGAGTTCTGGCTGCCGAGATCCTCCCCAAGCCACAGGAAGTCTATTCCGCCATCTGCCGCCTCAAGGGATCGGCGGATTATCTCAAACTGGATGTCCACCCTCCGCCTTGCCAGAAGCATTCCAGCCGGGTCGTCTGTGATCAGATCGACCATAGTCTGTTCGACACCTCTGAGCATCCCGTTCATGTTTATGATGTCTCCAGTTCCGGCTCCGCCCGTATAGACGGCCAATCCACGATGATGCAGGCACTGTTCCTTGACCTTCGAGTAGTCGAAATGATCCGGATCGGGCATAGGCCATGCGGAGATTTCCTCTTCAGTGGCATGCTCAAGGGGGAAGTCGCAGAAATCCCAGTATCCGCCGGTCTCATGCCCTATCCAAGTGCGGTGGATCCCCCAGTCGTCAACGAGCACGTTCCGTCCAGGGATGTCCTTATGCAGCCTGGGGCCTGTGTAGCCCGGACCGACCCCGCGGAAATCGACTCCAAGGGCTTGATTCAGCCCCTCGCCGTCGTCGGCCTTCAGCCCGAAATAGGCTTTAAGCTTCTGGTCTATGCCGGTATTGGAATGATAGTTGACAGGCACCCTGTCTGTCTTCTCCTGCCTGAAAGTCCTCAATACCCTTTCCTTGGAACTTAGCTTGTCGCCATATGCCAGAGTCTTCATGGTATTCTCCTTGTTTGTAAATATATTATCAGGAAAGATAATATCTTAAATGGATAAAATTATAAATACTTGTAATATATTATCAAAAGAAAAGAATGGATGGGTGTTGATTTAAAATCAAACCCAATCATCCAGTCATCCAACAATCCAATCATCCAAACTCTTAGGATTAATCATGAGACACGCAGTTAAATCATCCGCACCCAGTTCCATCGTGGCGTATGCAAACCATGCGACAATCGCGCCGGGGAAGACAATAGGGGAAATGCATGTGATGAGCAGGATGCTGCTCTGGTGCCGCGCGGGTGAGGGGAATGTCACAGTTAATGGCGACATAAGCCTTCTTGGCCCCGGCGACATGATGTTCATGCCATGGGGGCACAGGATAAGATATTTCAATTGCTCCAAGGAGGCATGGCGAATCTCCGGCATACATATAATTCCCGAACTTCCTCCCGCTTCCCCGTTCGAGTACAGGGTCAAGCATGGAGATAAGGATGTTATAAAAGGCGGAAATCTGAGGAGGGATGCAAATCTGGGAAAAGTACTGCGGGGCGTTCTCAAGGGCCGCCTTATATATCCGAGTCCGCTTGCTCATCTTGCAGAATACACGGTTGAATTGTTTGCAAGGGGAAACCAGACGGAGCAGCAGTCGAGGATGCTTGCCGGACTTGTGCTCCGCGAGATTGAATTCAATATCCTTAATCCGCAGGTATCTCCGGCGACTCTTCCTATGCCTCTTGTTAAAATATGTGATTTCATAGATGGCGCTGTTGGCAGGAAGATCACCCTGCAGGATCTCGTCAAGGCCGGCAACAGCAGTCCCGCGACCGTCTGCAGGCTTTTCTCCAGGCATCTGGGGATGCGGCCGTTTGCGTGGATAAATAAGAAGAGGATTGAAAAGGCTTCCGAGCTGCTGTTGTCGACGGATCTGAGGATCAGCGAGATCGCGGAGAAGGCCGGTATTCCCGACTGCTATTACTTTTCAAAGTTGTTCTCGAAGATCAAAGGCGTTCCCGCCGGAAAATTCCGCGCCGAGAACTCATCGGTGATTTAGGACTCTGGAAATTTCCCTTTGCCACTCTGTGACTTTGTGCGACGATATCTTTTCATATTCAACTAGCGACATATGGCTGTGCTGGGAAACTGTTCGCCGAAAGTGTGCTTTCTTCTGCCTATGAGATGTTATTTTCTTGAATCTGCCTGCGTTCCCGTTTATGGTAGAAAAATCCAAGCAGCAATATTCGGGCGGGGACATGCCAAACCAGAAGAACTACCATAGCGCACCATCCGGTCAGGACAGGGACGATACCCGTGGAATCATCCGGCGCCTGATTGCGGACGACCACAACGCCTGGTGCGAGCTTGTCGATTCATATTCCGGGCTCCTGATGGGGCTTGCACGCAACGCATTCGGCCGCCATGGCCGCCACGCTTCGCGCCATGATGTCGAAGACGCCGTCACCGCAGTCTGGCGCGACCTGCTTGCAAACGACAAGCGGCTCCTCCACAACTGCCTGGCACGCGGCGAGATCCTGCCGCTGCTTCATACGCTTGTCCGCAACCGCTGCGTCGACATGATGCGCAGGCGCGGCTCGGACCCGTGCGTGCAGATGGACCGCGAAAACACTCCCGACATCCCTGCGCCTGCCGAAGTGCATGAGGAAGAACCCCCGGGCGACACCGAAATATCATTGGCGCTTGATTCGCTTCCGCTCAAGGAACGCTCATGCATAAAGCTTTTCTTCCTGCAGGACCGCAGCTACAAGGAGATCTCCGAACTTACAGGAATACCTGTCAACAGCATAGGCCCGACGATCCGCCGCGCCCTGGACAAGATGCGCAAGGTATTTGAGAAGGAATAATGTATCACAGGCATCCTGCCTGTGATTAGTTGAACGTCCAACGTCGAATGAATGAAGAGTAGAGAAGTTTTCCAGCATGTTGTTTTCTTAAATGTAGGGTCGTCTGTCACAGACGAGGTTTTAATTCCAGGTTGGTATTGTTTGTAGTAGCGCATGTTTGCGCGTTAAGTAGGTACGTGCTTCAGCATGTACCATCTTAATTTCCTGGAATGGGACAGGCTAAAGTTTACCAGCCTCAGGCTGCGCCAAAGGCTACCAGGGCCCGTCCATACTTTAATAACGCGCAAACATGCGCTACTACGAACAAATTCATCTGCTTTTGAACTCATTTCTAACTCCGACAGCCTGCAAAGCCGGCCTGGCCTGTCGCGCCGAAGCCCTGGTCGCTTTTGGCGCTGCCGCAGGCAGGTAAACTTCTTGGCGAAGGAGGAAGACCAGCGCTCCGTAAAAAGAAAACATCGAATGGTTTGATGTAGAGTTGTCCGTCACGGACAAGATAATTAAGATTCTTCGCCGAGACGGCGAACCCTACATTAACAAATAAAATCCAGAATACTTTCAAATCTTCACGCATGCGATGTACGAAACCTGGCTTTCATGCGCTTTGTATCATGACAGGACAAATATCTGTGGAGTTTATATATATGGAAAACAAAATCATTAGAACAGGGCACGAAGAGCTTTCATCTTCGGAATCAGCCGATGCGAAGAAGTGGTTTGAAAAGAACAAGGATCTCCTTGCCGCACGGGAATCGCATTTCTCGCTTTCCGAACTCCATGAACTGGCTGCCGCGCGCAAGTCCTGGGGCGAATTCTGGGAAATGCCCAGGCATCTTGCATCATGTCCAGTGTGCCTCGACTGCTTTGAAACCCTCCTGAAGGAAGATACCAAGGTGGATGAAGCCGTCCTCGAACAGATGAGGAAGATCCATCCCCTTCGCAGTTTCAACCTTGCAGTGCTGAAGTTAGGGCAGTACAGGCTTGCGAAAATCGCAGCCGCGGTTGCGATACTCGCAGTTGCAGGCTGGTTCGCCATCAGTTTGTTTTCAGGCCCGGGCGTCAGGATCCTCGAAGGAAACCTCCTTATGTCCGACGGCAGGCAGATGTCGTCCGGCTCCACTGTACCCCACGAGTCCGAACTGACCGCCACGCAGCCGACAACCGCTGTCTTCAATGACGGCTCCAAAATCCTGATTTCCAAGGAAAGCATGATATCGCTGCTCCCCTCGGGCTTCAGCAACAAGACAGTCCAGCTGTCAGTAGGAAACATCGTCTGTGAGATATCAAAGCAGAGGAGCGGACGGAATTTCAAGGTGCTCACGCCGGCAGGGGAAATTACCGTGGTCGGTACAAGGTTCAGCGTCGACAGCCGCACATCGCGTAATTCCGGTCCAAGTTCCGAGGAACTGAAATTCATGCACCCGCTGCAGGTCGGAGTGAAGGATGGCGGAACCCACGCAGATAATTTCGACAGCGTGGTCACAGTGAAGGTGGATGAAGGTGCCGTAATAGTGAAGAACCGCCATGGAAGCCAGAACCAGCTGACAGCCGGACAGACCGCAGTGCTCAGGAGCGGTATCAGCGTGATTGATGTGTTCGAGGGTGGCGCTAAATGAAGACAGGGCATTCCCATCACAAGGATAGGTTGCCTGTTTAGAAATAAATGTATTTGTTGGTAGTTAACGCAATTTTGCGTGTTCTTTGCTTTATAGGAGACAGCCAATAATGGCTTAACTACTACAAACAATAGAGAGCGCTACTGCAGTTTACAGAGAATGGAAAGTTGTCTGGTTCAGGTATAATTGAGAAGGAGCGCCGACCTCCAGGTCGGCATCAGGAGCCGGCCTGGAGACCGGCGTTCCAGATAACAGACAATGCAAGATTACCTCAAATAAATTTACTATATAACGGAGGATTGATATGACCAATGAAAAGGTTACGCATGCGCCGGCAGAAGCGGACGAGAACGACGATCTGAACGCCGTAAAGAGCCTGCACGACGCCTATGGGAACATGTCAGAGCAGATCGGACAGGTCATCGTCGGACAGACCGATGTCGTCGAACAGGTCATGATAGCTGTCTTCTGCCGCGGACATGCGCTCCTTGTCGGAGTGCCTGGACTTGCAAAGACATTGCTGGTCAGCACGATTTCCAGGGCCGTATCCCTGAGTTTCAAGCGAGTGCAGTTCACTCCCGACCTGATGCCTTCCGATATCACCGGCACGGATGTCCTCGAGGAGGATCGCACGACCGGAAAGCGCGTTTTCAGATTTGTCCACGGCCCCATTTTCGCGAACATGCTTCTTGCCGACGAGATCAACCGTACGCCTCCGAAGACGCAGGCGGCGCTGCTCGAAGCCATGCAGGAGAGGATCGTGACCGTCGGTGAACAGGACTATCATCTGCCTGATCCATTCTTTGTTCTTGCAACTCAGAATCCAATCGAACAGGAAGGTACGTATCCGCTTCCGGAAGCCCAGCTCGACCGTTTCATCTTCATGATTTACGTCGACTACCCGACCGAGGCCGAAGAACTCCAGATCATGAAAATGGTCAGCGGCCAGTCCAAGTCCGAACTCAAGCCGATACTCCATGCCGAGGACATAATCCGCCTGCAGAATATTGTGCGGCGTGTCCCGGCCGCCGACCATGTCTTCGAGTACGCGAGGGAGATTGTCAGGTCGACGCGTCCATCTGATCCGAAATCGCCTGATTTCATCAAGGAGCTTGTCCAGTGGGGCGCTGGACCACGCGCCGCGATCAACCTGATGCTTGCGGCAAAGGCCCGCGCCATCCTGCGCGGAAGATACCACGCCATCACGGAGGATGTCAGGGAAATGGCGCTGCCGGTGCTCAGGCACCGCCTTGTGACCACTTTCAACGCGGAAGCCGCGGGCATCAGTTCCGACAAGGTCGTCAAACGCCTTCTAGAGACAATAAAGCCCAGGAAGGAAGACATGCTGTCTGGAACGCGCAACGGCTGATTCGGTGGTTGAAACCCGAAGAAGTGTTTAGAAACATCAGAAAAATAATTTGGCAGGATTTTGTGGAAATGTAGTGTTGTCTGTCTCAGACAAGGGAATTAAGACTCTTCGCCGTGACGGCGAACACTACATCTAAGAACCAAATTCAAAAAGATAAAAACAGTATGGATTCCCTGCTCACGACAAATAAATCTCCGGAATACATGTGGCTCCTCGATCCCGAGGCGCTTGCGAAGATCCACCGGCTGGATTTCCTGGCGCGCGGAGTCATGGAAGGCTCCGTCACCGGACGGCACCGCAGTCCGTTCCGCGGATCATCCGTCGAATTTGCGGAGCACCGCGAATATGCGAACGGCGACGACATCCGCGCCCTTGACTGGCGGGTCTACGGTAAATCCGACCGCTACTATGTCAAGCAGTACGAGGACGAGACCAACCTCAGGGCGACCATCCTTCTCGACGCCTCCGGATCAATGGGCTATACCGGAAACATGTCCTCGGTCAGACGAAGCAAACGCCTCAGCAAATTCGATTATGGCCGTTATCTTGCGGCTTCGCTCCTGCATCTGATGATACACCAGCAGGACGCCGTTGGACTTGTCACATTCGACACCGAGGTCCGCCGTTACCTGCCGTCGCGTGGACGCGTCAGCCATCTCCGCGCACTCCTCGAGGAGCTGCACAACACCGCGCCAGGCGGGGAGACCTCGATTGCACCGATACTTCATGATGTCGCGGAGCGGATAAAGCGGCGCGGACTCGTCATCATCATTTCCGATCTTTTCGATGATCCTGCCGAAATACTGAAGGCGCTCCATCATTTCCGCTTCCGGAAGCACGAAGTCGTCCTGATGCACGTGATGGCCGAGGAGGAGCTCTGCTTCCCGTTCGAGAAATGGAGCGAGTTCGAAGACTTGGAAGTTTCCGCCAACCGCATCGAACTCGATCCCAGGGCCACGCGCGCGGCATATCTCGACGAGGTCCGCAAGTTTGTGAAGGCAATACGCAAGGGGTGCGGCGAGATGCGCATCGAATACATGCCCATCAGCACGCGCAAGGACTTCGATGTCGCGCTCCTGGAATATCTGGCTGGCAGGATGAGGATGAACAAGTAGGGACGGGCTTTAGCCTGTCCCATTCTTGAATATTTAAGATGGTACATGCTGAAGCACGTACCTACTTTCTAGAACAGCCCTTGCGGGCTTGACTACGAACAAAGCCCACAGGCAGGATGCCTGTGTTACATTAAAGAGGAATTGAAGGTTTAAATGATATTTCTTGAATTTCCAATGCTGTTGGGGCTTCTCCTGGTTTCGGCGCCGGTGGTGATACACCTCCTGAACCGTAACAAGGCGCGTCCTGTGCCATGGGGGGCGATGCGGTTCCTTGCGGCTTCCCTGGAGACCGAACGCCGCAGGCTCCTTCTCGAAGAGATGCTCCTCCTGGTGCTCCGCTGCCTTCTTGTCGCCGCGCTCGTCATGGCGATGGCGCGTCCTTTCCTCTCGAGCCAGCCTTCAATGTCATGGCTGATAACCCTGCCTCTGCTCGTGGTCGCTTCCGTGTGCATCGGAATTTCGTCAGTGGTATGGAAATCCGTGAAGACAAGACGGCGCCTTCTTATTGTCGCTGGACTGTCTGCGATATTCGCAATTGCCGCAGCGGCCTCCGAGCGCTGGCTGCAGAAGCGTTCCTGGCTTTCCGGAAGCGGCGACCGCGATCTCATTCTCATCATAGACGGCTCCGACTCGATGAAGCTCCTCGTCGACGGGCGTCCTAATTTCACCCGCGCAAAGGATGAGGCAATTCAGATCCTGAAGAACTGCTCCTCGGGCGATGCTGTCGGACTCATACTTGCCGGTCCTGTCCCATATGCCCTTGTCAAGGCTCCGACTTCCAATCACAGGGAAATCATAGACATCATAAACCACAGGGATTTCCAGCCTGCAGGCGGATCCTTCGGCGCGCTGGAGGCCCTCAACGCCGCCTCTGCGATGCTCGCGGAAGGACGGAATCCCGTCAAGAAGATAGTGGTGTTCACCGACCAGCAGAGCCTCGGCTGGGACATCCAGGGTCAGGCAAGATGGAACTATCTTGCGCGCAACCTCAACACCTCGGCGATCCGCCCCAAGGTCGTAGTCCGGAGGTTCGCGTTCCCGCAGCCGTTCAGGAACGCTGCCGTAGCGGACATCGCGTTCCCGCGCTCATCCCCCGGGGCCGGACAGCCGGTGAAGATAGAAGTCAAGGTTGTCAACGGTGGTGATATGCCGATACAGCCTGCCGCGGTCACCTTGTCGGTAAACGGCGAGCCCATCACCCGCGAGACCTTCCTGAAGGAGCTTCCGCCCGGCGGTTCGGAGACCGTGGCATTCGAGCACCGGTTCAAGAAGTCCGGTCGCGCGGTGGTGTCATGCGAGATCGCCTGCAACGACGACCAGGATGCGGACAACTCCCAGAAGAGGGTCATCGACGTGATCGACACGCTCCCGGTTCTGATCATCGACGGCGCTCCTTCGAAACGGCCGATGGACGGAGCTGCGGAATTCATCCGGCTCGCGCTGTGCCCTGGAAATGGAGGTTCAGCTGAAAACAAGAACGGCACGGTATTTCCGATCAAGCCGGAAACCGTCGGTGTCGATGCGGCAATGAAAATGGATTTGGACAAGTACCGTGTCGTAATCCTGGCGAACCCGCCTTTCATTCCGCCGCAGCTCGCCGAGAGACTCATTTCGAAGGCAAGGTCTGGCGGAGGGATCCTTGTCGCTCCAGGCGACCGCACCGATCCGAAAATGCTCAATGCGCTGCGGTCCCAGTCCGGGGAGAAGTTCCTTCCCGCTGAAATGGCCGAAAGGAGGAATCTTCCAGACCTGCCTGCGCATTTCGCGCTCAAGAGCTTTTCCCATCCTGCTCTGAGGCTCTGTGCGGAGACGACGCGTTCCGATGCTTCCCTGGCCCTCATAAATTCCTACTGGCGCTTGAACGTCGACAAGGCCGATGTCTCAGTCGACGTATGCGGGCTTCTCGACTCCGGCGATCCGTTCATGGCGGAAAGGAAGTTCGGACGCGGCTTCGTCGCCATGACCTCGTTTGCGATGGACCGGAATGACAGCACCCTGCCGTCGCTGAAGATCTTCGTGCCGGCGATGCATGAGGTCGTCTATCACCTTGCTTCCGCCGGCGGGGTCGACGCAAACATAAAGCCAGGAACAGAGATCATGTTCGAGCTGAATGACGGTGCCGCGCCGGGTTCGGTGTCGGCAAGGACTTCTGCAAGAGCGGATGTGTCCGGCAAGTCCCAGGAGATTCCGGTTGTCACGCCTTCAGGGCGTCCCGGAAAGGCCGAACTGCTGAAGGTGGACGGGCGCAGGCTTGTCAGATGTCCGGATACCCGGTGGCCCGGCCTGTATAAGATAATTGTCTCGTCGATCCAGGATTCACCGAAAGGCGCTGACGGACAGCCGTTGAACGAAATGCCGTTCGTAGTGCTGGCCAATCCCGAGGAGAGCACTCTTGGAAAATTGACCGACGAGGAACTGATGACGCTGCGCGACCGCATCGACTTGTTCTCCCCTAAGAACATCGAGGAGCTGATCACCGCCACCACCGGAGGGGTTCCCGGCAGGGAGATCTGGAAATATCTGATGGCTATGGCGCTCCTGATACTGGTTGCGGAAGTCGCGCTTGAACGCTGGATAGCGTCGAACCGCCGCATCCATATGGCCGAGGCTGTCGAGTTCCACGACAAGGTAACCTCTGAAAATTGACATATGGCACACAACAATAAAATATGGATTTATGGCGAGGAAAGGAATTCAGGAGCAGCCCTGAAGCGGGCTGTGACTGTGTTCCAGACGACGACAGAATCCATAAGAATTAGTTGCCCTATGGGTTGCGGATCTTTTTGGCTCAAGAAAGAATATTCTTCACTCGGCGTATCGCTTTGGATACGCCTCCGTTCGGAAATTCTTCTTGAGCTTTCAAAAATCTTCCGCAATGTGCCGAATGTAAATTTTAAGAGGTTACCCCAAAACCATTCACCTGAAAGTTTCAACTTTAAAACATGAATGAACTGACACAGCATTTCCTGATTTCGGAGAGCGTTCCGACGCCGATCCTGTGGCTTGGGGCGGTCTTGCTTTTCACAGCATGGGTCCGCCTGCGTCCTTGGAGCGTCAGAGGTGCTTCCTGGAAGATCCATGTTCCAACGGCCGTCCGCGCCATAGTTTGTTTCCTTGCGCTTCTGGTCGCGGCGCAGGCGCTCCAGCGTCACCTTATTTTCGCCACCACATGGGCGATATGGCCGATACTCCTGGTTGGCGCAGCCTCAGCCGAAGCTGTCCTCGTAATGTATGCATTCGAATGCCGTACCATCCGCAAGCGCGAAGGGAAGATCATCAGGGTGTTGCGCGCATTGCTGGTGCTTCTCGTGACACTCGCGTTGTGCCAGCCTGTCAGGACTTTCGAGGTTTCACGCAAGATAGACCGCTATGTGGCGGTGGCTGTCGACACCAGCGCGTCCATGGACATCGCCGACACTGGAATGGGGCTTGGTGAAAGGATAAGGCTCGCAGAATACCTGTCGGTACTCAAGTCAAAGCGTCCTTTCCGTTCCGAGGAGGCTGTAGCTGTCCTGGGCCAGGCACGGCAGGAGATGTCCGCGCAGATGGACGGTCTTCTGGCGCTCAGCCAGATATCGGCGGGTTCCGGGGAGCAGACCGTTGAAAAACTCAAGCCCATTCTTGAATCCTCAGGCAGCATCAGGAAAAACATCGCCGCCCAGCCTGCTAAGATGAATGATGCAATGACCTCGAAGAATCTCGTGCTTGCCGATCAGGTGAAAGGCAGGATCAGCGCATGTTCCGGACGCATCAGTTCGGAAACGTTGAACATCCTCGACGAAAGGATCAGGCTTCTAGAGGCGGCAGTCCAGTCATCCGGCAAAAAAGGAGCAGAGAACAGCAAGGCAGGCATTGATTACAATAAAATACTCGACGCCGGTAAGCGCGCGATCGATTCATTGCAGGCCTGCGAAAAGGAAATCGCGGTTTTTGGCGACGAGATCGACGAGGCGCTCTACAAGTCCCTGCCGGAGGCTGAGCGCACAGCAGTTGACGCGCTGACCGCCCTGAAACGCAGCGATCTGGCAGCGAAGATACTGACTGCTCCCGCGACATCAGGTTTTGACGCCAAAGGAGGCAGCATCATCCAGAGGATCTCCGACAGCTATGGCATGAAAGCGTATGCATTCGCAGCCAAACCCTCGGAACTCGACCAGCAGAAGCTTGTTTCGGGCAAATTGAATTCCACCGACGAGACCGGCCGCGGCCAGGCGTCCATGGGCACCAACCTGGCGGCCGTATTTGGGAAGGCCATGGCGGACATTCCTTCGGGACAGCTCGCGGGGATACTCCTCCTTTCCGATGGAAGGCACAACGCGTCAGAGCCACTTGAGACGATCGCTTCACGGCTCGGCCAGGCCAGGATTCCCGTCTGCTCCCTTGCTTTTGGAAATGACAGGCGTCCTCCGAAGGATGCCGCGGTCGTATCGGCGGATGCGCCGGACATCCTGTTCATCAACGACAGCTTCAAGGCCGATGTCGACGTCAAGCTCGACAATCTTTCCGGGCAGAAGATCTCCGTGAAGCTTCTTGACGGTGCGAACATTGTCGACACCAGGAACATCGACGTCAAGGCTGATTCCGTGAGGCAGCGCATCCTCCTTTCCGACAAGCCGAAGACCGTCGGATACCATGCCTACAAGGTGCAGATCGACCCGGTCGGGGGCGAAGTGGAGAAGGGGAACAACGAGCTTTCGATTCCGGCCAACGTCACAGACGACCGCATAAAGGTTTTGTATGTGGAAGGATATCCCCGCTGGGAGTTCCGCTTTCTCAAGAACCTCTTTGTCAGCCGCGACCAGTCGGTGCGCCTGCAGTACGTGATCCTGAAGCCCGACACGATAGACAATATTACCGGGAAAAAGGATGTGGCGGCATCGGCCTCCAGGCCCGTCGAGGAGCCCGAGGCGACAAGGCTGCCGTCCAGCGACGAGGAATGGATGAAGTTCGATGTGGTAATACTTGGGGATGTGGATCCCGCGGCGATCGGCGCAGAGGGCATCAAGTCGCTCAAGAAGTTCGTCTCTGAAAGAGGGGGTTCGCTCATAATGGTGGCAGGATCTGGAAAAATGCCGCGTGCATATTCAGGCACTCCGCTGGAGGAGATCATTCCCGTGAGTTTCAAGGCCAGCGACGTGCCGTTCATCAAGGCGCCCGAGGAATCCTACAGGATAGCGCTGACGCAGGAAGGGCGCGAGCATGTCATCACGAAGCTTTCCCCGCTGCCAAATGAAAATACGAAAGTCTGGAACGAGCTGCCTTCGCTCTACTGGAGGCATCCGATCATGAGCGCGAAACCCGGAGCCGCGGTGCTCGCATACGCCATGCCGTTCGAGGCGCCTGCATTCCTGAAGCCGAGGACCGCGACCGAAGTCCCCGACGAGGAGACATTGAAGAAGAGACGCCAGTTCGAACTGGAGAACGCGCTGATAGTCTGCCAGAACTACGCGCTTGGCAGGGTGGCGATGCTCACGTTCGACGAATCCTGGCGCCTGCGCTACAGGGAAGGGGACACCTACCACCACAAGTTCTGGGGCCAGCTCCTGCGCTGGGCCACTGCCGACAAGATCATGTTCGGTTCGTCCTGCATCAAGATCGCCGCCGACAAGAGCCGCTACAGCCCGGATGAGAACGTAAGGGTGCGCGCAAAGATCACACGCCGCAATTTTTCGCCGGTGACCGGATTGGCCCCGTCGATTCGCGTAATGAACGGCGAAAAGGAAGTCAGCAGGAAGAAGCTGCGCTTCGAAGCGAATTCAGCGGGCATCTATTCCGGCGACATCGGCAGGCTTCCGGAAGGCGCCTACAAGCTTGAACTTGAATGTCCCGGACTCCCTGACGACATGGCGCCTGAACTTGGCGCCGCGCGTGCCGAATTCGGAGTGGCCTCAGCGTCTCCGGCGGAACTTGTCGAACTTACCGCCGACATGGGGGCATTGAACAGGCTTGCTACAATTACAGGTGGAACCGTTGTCGAACCCGCTATGGCGCGCACGGTCATGGACAGGTTCGGTCCTCCATCATTGATACAGACGGAACGGCGCCAGGTCTCCATATGGAACTCCTGGCCGTTCATGCTGCTTCTCTTAGGACTTGCAGTAGGCGAATGGCTATTAAGAAAAAGGGTGAATCTGCCATGAAAAACCATAGACTTGAAGCAAGGCTAGAATCCATACCGGCACCGATCGCAAAGGCCCTCCGCCAGCTGCTGGGCAGGACTAGGAAGGTGATCCTGATCCGCGGAATATGCGCGGTCGTCGCGGTCTTCGTGGGAATGACATTGCTTGCGATGGGACTGGACGCGGGAATCCTGATAGTGTCGCCGGTAACGCGCTGGATGATGTCGGCGGTGCTGTACATCGCCACTGCGGCCGCGATATATCTTTTCCTCGTGGCTCCTCTTGCACGCTCCTTCACGCTTGCGGGTCTCGCGCACATGATCGAGGCGCACCATCCTGAAATGCAGGAACGCCTCAGTTCCGTGGTTGAGCTCCTGACCAGTTCCGACGATAGGCAATTGCGGGGTTCGCAGAAATTGATCGATGCGCTCACCGAGGCCGCAACCGAAGATGCGAGGAACATCAGGCCCAAGAACGAAATATCAATGAAGACCGCCCTTCCGTTCTTTGCCGCCGCCCTTGCCTTCATACTGATAATGGCTGCGATATTCGCAGTTTCCCCCAGGAAGGCCTCGTTCCTCCTGGCGCGTGCAACAGCACCGTTTGCGAACCTTCCGAACATCATGGCGCTCGACCTAGATGTCAAGCCAGGCGATGTATTCGTACCGCGCGGAGAACGCCTCGAGATCAACCTCTCGTCAGCCAGAGGAGGCATCAAGTCCGCCAGGATACAGAGGACTCTGGATGATGGCCGCGGATCGAGCGACGACATGAAACGGATCCAGCTGCCTGACAAGGACAAGTCGCAGAGCTTTACATTTGCAGTGCCTTCAGTCGAGAGGAATTTCACCTACCGTGTCCAGGCAGATGACGCGATTACCAGATATTACAGGGTGACCGCTGTCACTCCCCCAGTCGTTGAAAGTCTTGATTTGAAGATCGATTATCCGGAATATTCATGCCTGCCGCAGAAGGTCGAGGTAAATTCGAGCGGGACAGTGTCGGCTCTTGCAGGCTCAGTTGCGACAGTATCAATCAAGGTCAACAAGCCGTGTTCGTCAGCCGTCATGAAGATCGATGCGGCGAAGCCGGTTTCAATACAGGGTGAAGCAGACGCAGGCCACAATGGTGAAAACCGGATTGTGTTCCGTCTGCCCCTGGCTTCCGGTCTTGCTGGAATCTATTCCATCCAGCTCACCGATGATCACGGCCTCAGGAATACGAAGTTCGAACGTGCGGTCCAGGCGCTGGCAGATATTACTCCGGTAGCCGTCATAACGAATCTTCCGCAGAAGGAGATACATCTGCGGCCGGACGATCATTTCCCCTTTTATTTCTTTGCGACTGATGATGTCGGGCTGAAGTCCGTGGATCTGCTGTTCGAGAAGGATTCCGTGAAGCTCATGCCGCGCGCCATGGCGCTGCCGAAGAATTCATCCGACAAGGAGCCGGTCAGGAAGTTTGAAGGGAACGCAGCTATAAACCTGACGGATTCGGATCTGCGCGGTGCACGGCGCCTGATGTTCCAGATCGTAGTTTCAGACAACCTGCCGGAGAATCTGAAGGGGCCGCAGCGCGGATTTTCCGAACAGTATACACTTGTAGTCGACGACAACGCGAAATCGTTCAAGGAGCAGGCGCTCCAATCCCAGGAGGAGGCGTTGAAGAACCAGCTCCAGCAGGCGAAGAAGGAGCTTGAGGAATCCAGGCAGAAAGTTCCTTTCGTGAAGGAGGTCGCATCAAAGAACGAGAAGAGGCCGGAACAGCTGTCCGAGCGGACAGGAGTTCTCAGGGAGACCCTTGCAAACGGCGATGCCACCCTGAGGAACCTGTCGGAAAAACTTTCCGATGGATTCTTCAACGATGTCTCGAAGAAGATCAACGAGCTGCACGAGGCGGAGCTTTCAAAGGCGAAGGGGCTCACCGACCAGCTGACCCTTGCAGAGAGTCCTGAGGAGCGCAACAAGCTTCTTGAAGACATTGCAAAGAATATTGAAAAGGCCATAACGGTGATTGATGAGATGCTTAAGAAATCCGAGATCGCATCGAAGGCGATGGAACACGCGGTCGAGATCGAGAATCTCGCGAACCGGCAGGAGGATCTGGCGAAACAGAAACTGGACATAGACAAGCTTCAGGCTTCTGCGGAAAATGCCGAAAAGATGGATCCGGAATTGAAGAGGAAGCTTGAGGAATGGAAGAAGAAGCAGGACAATGTCGCCGACGCACTTGCGAAACTCGCAAGGGAGCAGGCGCCGAATGCGGCGCTTAAGAATTCCGCTGAACTGCAGGAGGCAGGCAGGATTGCGGAGGAGACTAAGAAGCTGAACGACGATCAGAAACGCCTGGCCGAAAGCGCGCAGAAGATATCGGACATGCAGAAGCTTGACAAGAAACTCGGGGAACTCGCCGAACAGCAGAACTCGGCTGCGGAACTCGCAAAATCCAACATGCTTACGAAACCTGCGACGTCCGCAATGCTGAACGCCGCAGAAGAGATCACGAAGGAAAAACTCGATGACGCCGTGAAGAAGCAGGATGAGGCGCTTGCCGCGATCAACGAGGCCGTCGACCAACTTGCGAAGGAGGAGGCGAACGATCCGTGGAAGGAATCGGCTTCGCCAAAAGAGACTTTGAAGGAACTTTCAGACAAGGCGAATAAATCCGTAGAATCTGCGAATTCCGCAGTTGAGAAGGCCAAGGCCGCGGAGAAGGCCGCGCAGGCTGAATCCGATAAGTTCGACAAGAGCGTCAAGGACGCCGGGAAGATAGCAGACCAGGAGCGTGCGACGGTGATGGAGGAGAAGAAGAATCTCATGAAGGAACTGGCGCAGAAGGCGAAGGAGGCGTCTGCCAAAGCCGAGCAGGGTGCGAAGGAAACTCAGAATCTCGCGAAGGAGACATCGGACATCGCAAACCGCCTTGCTGCGAACACTGCGCCTGCTGAGGCGGAGAAGCTTGTCGACCAGGCTGGACAGAAGGCGCATGATGCAGATCAGAAGGCGCTGGTGGCGAACCAGGCCGCGAAGGCTGCGGAGTTTGCGGCGAAGATGGCGTTGGAAATGAACAGTGATGAAGGCAAGGACAAGAACTATCAGGCGGAACCAGTGCGCCAGTCTGCGGATCTCGCGAAGAAGGCGGCTGAATCGGCGAAGAACGCAACGGACGCTGTTGCAAAGACTGAGAAGGCCCTTGAGAGCACCGCGAAAAATATTGAGGCGCTGCAGAAAGTCCAGAAGGACGCGGAGAAGAATGCCCAGAAGGAGCTTGCAAAGCAGATAGGGGAGCATGTTGCGGAGGCGCAGCATGATGAGGAGATGGCGAAACAGGCCCTTAATGAGGCGCGCAATGCTGCGAACGCGTCGAAGCAGGCGGCAGATCAGGCGCAGCAGAACGCCGATGCGGCTTCAAAGGAGCAGAACCGGCGGAATGCAGCAGCCAAGGCTTTTGAGTCGATAAGGAAGTCGCTTGAGGCCGCACAGCAGGCGGATCTTGCGGGCAATATTCTGGCTGAAGCGGCATCTGAGGATCGTTCGGCGAAGCAGGAAATCGTGGATGAACTTGCGAAGACGCAGAAGATGCTGAAGGACAAGACTGCTGAACTTATGAAGGAGAAGCGCGATACCATGGATGTCCAGATGCGTGCGCAGACTGCTGAACTCGAGAAGCGCCAGGCCGCAGTGGCCGCAGAGGCGAAGGCTATTGCCGCGCAGGTCGCCAGGGAGCTTCCGGCGGAGAACAAGATCGCCGGACAGGCGGAGGCGTCCGCAGGCAAGGCCATGGAATCACTTCATGATTCGGATCTGAATTCGGCCGCGAAGAATGCCGAAGAGGCCGCAAAGGAATTGAATGCGCTGACTGACAGGCTGGAAGCCGCCGCAGCTAACAGGATCGATGGGAACAAGGATGATTCAACAAAGAACGCTCCAGCGCATTCGCCTGTATCGCGGCTTGCGAAACGCGCGGGCGATGTCGCGCAGGACCAGGAAATGCTCAAGAAGGAGATTGGGGCGCTTGCCAAAGGGACGCCGCTTGAAAATCTCGCCGCCCAGCAGGAGAACATCGAGAAACGTGCGGAAGAACTCAGGAAGGATGCCGAGGCGTTCCAGATGAATGCACGGGAGCTCAATCTGCCTCAGAGGAGCCAGCAGCTCGCGGCGGAAGGTCAGAACAATCTCCAGGGCGCCTTGCAGAACGCCGACAACGCCGGCAAATCACTGGCAAAGATGGCCGAGGAGTCGCGTCAGATGAAACAGGATCCGAAGAAGAATCTTTCCGGGCATCTCCAGAATGAATTGAAACAGGCCCAGGAGTCTTCCGCAAAGTCACTCGACCAGGCGGCTGCGAAGATGGCGGAGGCGCAGAAGGCGATTGACGATGCCGCAAAGAATCTTCCGGCGCAGCAGGCGCAGGCGGCGGAAGGCGAACCGGATCTTCCGGCTGCCTCGGGGCTTGCGAGGAAGGCTGCGGTTGAACAGAGCGCGATCGACGCGATACAGTCGGCGGAATCCCTGAACGCCGCAGCCCGCGAGGCGATGGCGATGGCCGAGAAGGCGGGGATAAACACAACGCCAGGCAAAATATCCTCGGTCTCGTCCGGCGGCAGGAACGACAAGTCATCCGCCAAGCAGGCGCCTCCAGGATTCGAGGTGATCTCACGGCGCATGGGGATAAAATATGATGACTGGCTCAGGCTTCCAGGAAGTCTCAGGAGCGAGATACTTCAGTCGTCCGCAAGCGAAGGGCCCGAGGAATACAGGGAGATCATCAAACGTTATTTCGAGGAGCTCTCTAAGCGTGGAATGGAGGGAAGATGATTATGAATGAAATTCGAAACTCGAAGCATGAAATACGAATCAAGCGCGAAACAATGTTTGAAATATTTGAAAATTCATTAATTTCGAATTTGTTCGTAGTAGCCCGTGTTCGGGCGTTCTTAAGAGAAACAAGGAACGCGCAAATCCTCCAAAGGAGCCTGTCGGACTTAATATTTTTCGCTTGTAGTAGCGCATGTTTGCGCGTTCTTAACGGAAACTCAAAATACCCAAGAACGCGCAAACATGCGCTACTACGAACAAATCCAGCCGTTCCTGAACTCATTTCTCAGTCCGACATCCTCCGGACTACTGCAAGCATGAAAGCGTGCTGCGTTATTCTGCTGGGTTGCATGATTTTCTTCTTTTCCGGCAATCAGGCTTCCGCGGCCGAAGCTGTGTTCAAGCAGGATCCGCAGTATCAGAAATCATTTGATGAATCGGTCGACAAGGCGCTTGCGTATCTCGCGAAATCGCAGCTGCCAGACGGTTCGTTCCCAGGTGGAATGGCGAAGAACACGGCGATCACATCGCTCTGCGTGATGGGATATCTTGCACGGGGGTACAGCCCTGGTCTCGCACCGTACGGCGAAACGATCGACAGGGGAATAGATTTTGTACTGGCATCGCAGTCGTCCGACGGGAGCCTGGTCGGACATGGCGGCGGGCAGATGTACAGCCACAATATTTCGACGCTGATGCTGTCCGAGGTTTCCGGAATGCTCAATCCCGACCGCCAGAAAAAAGTTGATGCCGCTCTTGGCAAGGCATTGAAGATCATACTGGACGCACAGCGCGTGCAGAAGCAGGATACGCACCGGGGCGGCTGGCGGTATGAACGCAACAGCAATGACAGCGATCTGTCGCATTCCGGATGGGCGCTCATGGCGCTGCGCTCCGCACGCAACAACGGTGCTCCGGTTCCAAAGGAGGCGATCGACGACGCGGTCGGCTTCATCATGAAATGCCGGATGCAGGATGGCGGGTTTGCATATCAGCCCGGGGGAGGGGCCAGCATAACACAGACCGGAGTCGCGCTCCTCTGTCTTGAACTCTGCAGCCGCCACCGCGAGGACACCACGCTGAAGGCCGGCGAGTATATTGCCGCTAAATATGATGTGAAAAAGACAAACGAGATACCGTTTTTCTATTATGCGCACTATTATCTTGCGCAGGGCATGTTCCAGCTCGGTGACGATCAATGGGAGAAGTTCGCTCCGAAGATATACGGCACTCTCCTCAAGCTCCAGAAGGAGGACGGTTCCTGGCCGCCGATAGGCCAGCATGAGACCCAGCCCGGACCTTGTTATGCCACCGCCATGGCTGTACTGGCGCTGAGCGTCACATACCACCAGCTGCCCATATATCAGAGGTAGGGCGTCGATCTTCCATGTTTTCTTTATCCCGATGAAGATCGGGACCGAAACTGGCTCGGAGGCGGTTTTGGCAAAACCGCCATACTTGGTAGTCGTGAAGAGTTCCAGTTGTTTGCTTTGTCTTTGGGTTAAGTATGCCAGTTTCGCCGAAACTGGCTCGGGAGGCGTCGCGAGGCTATTTATGCGCTCGGGACGCCATACTTAATTCCAACAGCTGTTAATAGCTTTCAGCTTTTCCTGGACTCATTTCTATGTCCTACAGGCTCTTCAGGCAGACTGCTACCAAACGAAATACACCAAATCTTGTAGCGTATGATTCTCAATTCACCCGCCATGCCCCCTTATTTCCTTGACTTAAGGCTGAATTTTTGGTATAATCATCTGATTAAAAGGAACTTTTGAAGATTCTGCCTTTCTAAATGAGTGGAGGGGATGTATTATTGTATTATTGATTGAACGTACGACAGTCCTTTAAATAAAGATTTGAAACATAAAAATGAGAAAAACAGCCTTATCAATACTGACCACAGTGCTAGTTCTGCTGAGCCTGCAATCCTGGGGCGTCAGCCCGCAGGACAGCTATGTATGGACGAAACGCGAGGCCGCCGGTCCCGGAGTTGCAAAAAGCTGGTCATCCATCGCAATGAGCTCCGACGGAATGAACCTGGCTGCATGCGTGCAAATTGCCGACTTTGTCTACACTTCCAGCGACGGTGGGGCAACCTGGGCCAAACGCACCCCTGCCGGTGCGGCATCACCGAAATACTGGCATGCTGTTGCGATGAGCTCCGACGGCTCAAAGATTGCTGCAGGCGCTGATTACATCTATGTGGGAACATATGGCGGAACTGTCTGGACGAAGCGCAGTCCTGCCGGAGCTACGGTTAAAAGCTGGTCATCGATTGCGATGAGTACCGACGGCAAGCGGATTGCCGCTTGTTCACTGAATGACTTCATCTATATTTCCACCGACAGCGGGGCGACATGGAAAAAATGCACCGTCGGGGCAGGGGAAGCGAAGGACTGGGTTTCCGTTGCGATGAGTCCTGACGGCAAATATTTGGTCGCAGGCGCCCAGATTGCAGATGCCGGCGGTGCCGATTACGCGTATTATTCCACCGACAGTGGAGCCACATGGACAAAGCTTGAGCCTGATGGGGCAGGCGTTCCCACGCTCTGGGCCTCGGTTGCATTGAGTTCCAACGGCGCGAAAATTGCGTTGTGTACCGAAGACGATTTCTTTGTATTCACTTCCGAGGACAGCGGAACAACCTGGAGCAAGCGCGATCCTTCCGCCGGGCTTTATTCCTGGGGAAGCGCAGTCGCGATGAACTCCGACGGCTCGAAGATGATGGCAGGTTCGATCAGTTCCGATATCATCTTTAATTCCTCAGACTTCGGCGCCAGCTGGAATGAAAGCTATCCCAACGGGGCAGGTGAGTTCAGGAACTGGGTTTCAATCACAATGAGTGGAGATGGCGCGAAAGTCGCGGCCTGTGCGAGCAATTCAGACTATGTCTATACCGGCTACAACTACAAGGAGGTCAAGTTCACGGCTGGAGCCAACGGAACAATCGTCGGTGATGCGGACCAGCTTGTCCCGGAGGGTACGGACTGCGCTCCTGTGACCGCCGATCCCGATGACTATTATCATTTCGTGGACTGGACCGGAGATCTGGCTTCAACAGATAATCCCCTTGAGGTCACATCAGTTTTAAACGACATGAACATAACTGCGAATTTCGCGCACGATCAGGGCACGATAACAACGGAAGCAATCGGAAACGGAACGATAGACGTCGCAATAGGGCCATATGACACGATGACCCTGTATGATATTTCAGCCACTGCCGGCGGCGGATATACGTTTGTCAACTTTTCAGTTTTTGGCAATGCGACCCTCGAGGCGACTACTTCGCCGACGCAGTTCAAGCTTACAGGCCTCGACGGATGCTCCGCGAAGATCACCGCGAATTTCCTGGATGATCTGAACATCAGGACTCCGGCTCTGAACACTCCTGAAAGCGTCCCCGGAATCAGCGGGTTGGCGGAGAGCAGCATGGTCTACAAGGTCACTGTTCCAGCGGGAACAACCAGGATGATAATCAATACTGCCGGTGGAGCGGTGGGCGAGGACTGCGACATCTACATAAGCCCGGATGCCATTCCTACATTGGAAGAATATTATGCCAGAAGCACGGGCCCTACGACACTTGAAAGCATCACCGTCCTGAATCCCGAGGCCGGCAAGGACTGGTACATCCTCCTCTACGGCTACAAGAACTACAACGGAGTCGATCTCAATATCAGCATGCTAAACGATGTTCCCGAAAAGCCGGTTCTGACTTCGGCTTCGCAGGGCGACGCTGGCAAGGTGACCCTGCTCTGGTCCGACTGCTCAGGCTCTGGAGCCGTATCCTACGACATATTCCGTTCCAAGGACAATATTCCCGGGCTTGCGGAGTTCGTGAAGAACGTCGATTTAGGCGCGACCGTGACTGCCGATGACACTACTGCAGTCCTGGGAACGCACTACTACTACTGGATTAGGGCCAGGAGCGGAGCCGGGGACGACAAATCCAGCGACTTCAGCAATTCCGAGCAGGGCTGGATCGCAGACGGCACAGTCGTCAAAAATCTTTCGAGCGGAGTATCTGTAACTGGAATCAAGGGAGCCGTCGGCACTACGAGGATATTCACGTTTACTGTGCCAGTCACCAATCCCGTTGTAAAACTTCTGGAGATCAAGACCAGCGGTGGAACCGGCGACTGCGACATTTCCATTTCGAAGGGCGGGGACATCCTGGTCTACGGGGTCAAGGCGACCAACAATGAAATCATAAGGATTGCAGATCCGGCTACCGGCGAATACGTGATCAGCCTGTATGCCAACACTGAATTTTCGGGACTCGCCCTGAGGGCGAAGCATTACAATGCGAAACCGCCGCCTCCGGCATCGCCGCTTGCAAGCGACGGCACATATGCGGATGCGGTCTTCGTTTCGTGGACTGCTTCCGACGGAGCTGCCTCATATGAAGTATGGAGGGCGACCTCGAATGTCAGTTCACTTGCACAGAAGATAGCGGACGTGTCCGACGCCAGCTATGTAGATTCATCCAATACCGGCAATCTTCTCGTCAATACAGGCACTTATTTTTACTGGATCAAGGCTTTGAACGGCGCGGGGACCAGTGCGTTCAGCGCGAGTAATTCGGGTTATATCTCGAAGACTCCCGCCGCTCCGGGTTCGGTGGCCGCAAGCGATGGAACCTATTTCGACAAGATAAAGGTGACATGGCCGAAGGTCGCCGGCGCGACCTACTACCGCATATACAGAAATACCTCGGGGACATTCAACGAGAGTGATCTGATCGGCGAGGTTCCATATATGAGTTCGACAATAACTTATTCATATGATGACGTCGGCGCCGCGGATCCCAAACCTGGGACCAAGTACTGGTATTATGTGAAATCAGCGAATGCCAATGGAGTTTCATCTGGATACAAGAGCGGCAGCGGTTATATCAGGTTCGCTGGCCCCGCCGGAGTCACCGCCAGCGACGGTACTTACTTCAACAAGGTGAAGATCACATGGACTGCCCTTGCCGGCGCGACGGAATATGAGGTTTATTCTTTCACGTCCAATGATGCCAATAACGCGTCTTCGATTGGTACCAGCGCTTCTCCGGAATATTATGATGGATCAGCATCCGGCAAGACATTCTACTGGATAAAGGCGAAATATGCCTATCCGGGCCCAGGTTCCTATACAAGCGACTTCAGCGCATCCAACAGCGGATATCCGAAGGATGTGATTACCACTGTAGCTGCTCCTACGCTTAAATCTGTCAGCAATGGAGCGTCGGAAAAGGTCAGCATAGCCTGGAGCGAGGTGCCGACGGCGACGAAATACATCGTCTACAGGAAGGTACTTGCGGGTGATCCATGGGTGGCCATAACGCTGGCAATCCCCGGGTTTTCCGTCGAAGACGACCCGCCGCTTGCACTGCAGAAATACATGTACTGCGTGAAGGCCATGAACCATATTACCGGAACGGAAAGCTCATTGAGCGCATCGAAGACCGGATACAAGACTGATGTGAATACAGACTTTGCGGCAGTCGCACCCGTGGCAGTCGTATCCGGCATCCTCAATAGCCAAAAGATCTATTACATCGATGTTCCTCCTGGAACCAGGAGGCTTGTCGCGCAGGTCGAGAATGGAGACGGCGGCGACTGCGATCTGTATGCTAAGTTCGGCTCATGTCCGACGAAGGCAAGCTACAACGCGAAAGGATCTGAAATATCCGGAGCGGCAAAGAAGGAGATCCTCACGGTTGCGAATCCCGCAGATGGGCGCTGGTATCTGCTGCTCTACGGGGCTACCGCCTACAATGGCGTGCAGTTCTCAGTCAACTGCTATTCCGCGACGGACATCGTGTTCTCCCTTGTTCCCGCAAACGATCAGACCGTCCCTTTCACCGCCCAGTTCAAAGGCATGGTGCTGGATGAGACCGGCACAGGGATAGCCGGACTCACCGTTGGCGTCAGGGATCCGCTAACTGGTCTCACCACCTGGCTTCCGAAAACCGACGCGAAAGGCAATTTCACGTATTCCACGAAGATCGCTGCCGACGGCGAATACACATATGATTTCTATCTTTCCACGATCCCAGACTCGACTTTGAGCATCGGCAGCTGGACGGTAAAGACGAAAAGGAATCCCTGGGAGTCCGGCAATTTCTTTGATTTCTCCGGATATCTGGCAGGAACCCGGATTCCTGTTGCAGACATAGAAGCCCAGGGAGGAACCCTGGCAGGCCTGGAGGAATACATGAATGCGCGAAGAGGCTTTGAAGACGGACCGATAGATACTGACTACGAGAATATCTGGGTCGCAGACACTCTTGCAGCCGCTTCCTCCGATCCGAAAATAACGTCGAAGCTCGATCCAGGTCTCTATATGCTCTTCTATGGAACTGAAGGCGCCGCTGTTGGAAATGGACCAGCAGATGCACCTCCTGGACTTGTCGCGAATCCCCTCCTGCTCAGAGTATCTCCTGCCAGACAGGCGGCTGTCATTGCGAACCTCAAGGCCAACGGGCTCATCGACAATGCCGTCGCCGACAATGTCACGGAAAATGGCGGCATAGGAGTAGTGGTCGTGACGGCATTCGGCAATCCCGACGAGACCGGCTCGGATCTGGACTACGACATCTCCCTGTATGCCGATGAGCAGCTCGAACTTCTTGCGAATATCGCAGGAAACATCGATGTTGAGCCGGATGTGACACCGGAAAAGAAATATGTCGCTACAGTTGCCGCCCGAGTAATAATTTCCATTGACGGGGCGACTCGCAGGATCAGTGCCGCGGTAAGTTCATTCATGAAATAATAGGAATATGAAAAACTTCACATATCTTGTTTCAGCCATCTCAATCTGCCTGCTTGCATCATGCGCATCAACAAAACCTCCTGAGGCGGCCGCTACACCTGAACCCGCTGATGTCTTGAACGCCAGTTACAGGTTCGAGGAGGCGGAGAAGCTTTTTGATTCAGGAGTCGGCAAGGACAATGAGGCGAACCTGCAGGATGCAATGAATGCATATTGGATTTTCATATGCAGGAATGTGCCATCCACGGCAGGCGCTGAAATAAAATCTGAAAAGGATCTGCTGAAGATAAATGGTGCAGACGACCCCAGGTTGAAAACCGCCAAGGAGAAATTCCTGGTCTGCAAAAAAATCCTTGCCGAGAAGTTCAACAGGAAGACCGATTTCAAAGTGAATCCCGTCATGATCCGCCATCTCGCGGAGTGATTGCTATTCTTTATTTCCTCTTCGGACAAGCTCCAAGTTCCAATCACCAAAATCCAAACAGGTTTCAAATTCCAAGCATCAAACAAGCAAGCACGGCCATCTTAAGAAAGACGCGTCAGCAGAGTGACGCGGCTACAGCTTGGATTTGTTGTAGCCACGTCACTCTGCTGACGTGTCTTGACTGTAATTTAGCATTACTTTAATTTGGATGGTACAGGCTAAAGCCCGTACCTACTTGCTGCTGCGCCGATTTTTCCGCTCTGCAGCTTAGAGCCCGTTCTTCTTCATTCGACGTTGAATGTTCGACGTTCAATTTCCCCTCCCTCACAATCTTCACGTCGTCATTGGGCATTGAGTGTTGGATATTGAATATTCATGTCTTGTCCTGAAATAAGTTGACACTTGCCAAAAGGAAAGGCAAGTAGTATGAAAGAGGTTTTCAGGTATAGTGAGTCATTTAAAAGACAAGTTGTTCGCGAGATAGAACAGGGGATCCATCCGAACAGTTTTTCAGCTTCGAAAGCATATGGGATACGAGGACCTGGAACCGTGTCCCGATGGGTTGAGGCGTACGGGAAAACACATTTACTGAAGAGGGTCATAAGAGTGGAAACCACAGAAGAACGCAATGAAGTGAAGATGCTCAGGAAACGAGTAAGGGATCTTGAAGCGGCTCTTGGGGATGCGCATCTGGATCTGCGTTTGGAGAGTGCATTCCTGGAAATCGCATGCGAGAGTGCCGGGATAGGCGATGTCGATGCCTTCAAAAAAAAAGCAGAAGTGGAGCTGTCCAAAGGGCGGCTGGAAAGCCGCGGGAGAAAAGAGGGATGATCAGCATTTTGTGCAGGAGGGTTGGAATGAGCAGGCAGAACTACTATGCAAAGCGTAAGCTCCGGCAGAGACGCAAGGTGTCTGCAGGCATTGTCCTGTCGCTGACTCGGCGCGAGCGCTCGATGCAGGCGCGTCTCGGTGGGCGGAAGGTCCTCAAGCTGATATCCTGGGATCTTGCGGATGCCGGTGTGTCGCTTGGGCGGGACCGTTACTTCGAACTCCTCCGGGACAACGGGATGCTCATCAGGCGAAAGCCCTGCAAGCCGAAGACAACCAACTCCCGGCATAACCTTCCGGTATTCCGCAATCTCATTTCCGGTATGAAGCCCGCAATGCCGAACAAGGTATGGGTGAGCGACCTGACATACATCGACACTGACGAGGGGTTCATGTATGCGTCTCTGATAACTGATGCCGGTTCCCGAAAGATAGTTGGCAGCAACATAGGCGACAGCCTGAAAGCGGAGGAGAGCAGCATTCTCGCGCTTAACAAGGCCCTTAAGGACCTGCCAAAAGATGAGCATCCTATACATCATTCCGACCGTGGCTCTCAATATTGCTGCCTCAAGTATGTCAAACGCCTTAAGAAAAGAGGAATGAAGATCAGCATGACAGAAGTTCTCCACTGCTATGAAAATGCGATGGCTGAACGAGTGAACGGGATCCTGAAACAGGAATATGAAATGGACGGGGTGTTCCGCACGAAGGAACAGGCCAGCAAGGCTTTCGAACAAGCCGTTTTCCTCTATAACAATCGAAGGCCTCACATGGGTATCGGATATCAGATTCCATCTGAAGTTCATTCCGGAGGGAAAGATCCGATAGCTCGGCTTCGCCTCGCTCCACCCTCTGCCCTCTGGGCAGCCCCTTCGGGGACGGGTTCCGCTCAGCGAAGCCGAAACTGGGAATGGGAGAAGAGGGAGGAGTCCGCCCTGTCCAGCACCCAGTTGTTTGAAGAAATAAATCATAGTTCTAATCAAAGTAATTTTAATTTAAAGTGTCAAATCGAAATCAGGACTTGACAGCCTTTGTGGCTGTCCTTACTCCCTCTGCGTGGCCGGAGTCGGCTCCATATCTCCGCTCGGAGGCACTTCATCCTCCTCGGGTATGACGTTCCGACCCTTCCATTTCCCGCTCCTGAACCTCAGCCAGAACGTGAGTCCGAACAAGGGGAAGAGCAGCACGAAGAATACCCAGGCGGTCACAGGGGGGAGATGCAGGTAATGTGTCAGGAACCATGCGTACAGCGCGCCGCCCCAGTGGAGGATGCCTGAAACAATCATCGCCCAGGTTGTGTCGCCCGCGCCTCGTATCGCGCCTGAAAACACGATGAAGAAACCATCTGAGATCGGATATACGGACATCATCATTATCATCGGGACCGCCATCGCGACAATCTCGTTCCAGTCCGGCGGCGGGACGGAAGGTTCGAAAACTTTTACAAGGTATGCCGGTACGGAGAGGAAGAGAATGAGCATGAACCCGGAGTATAGCAGGTTGATCTTGAGTCCGGACCATGTCGCCCGTATCGCGTTCGCCTCGTTCTTGCGCCCGAGATTCTGTCCGACAAGCGTCGTCACCGCGATCTGCAGTCCGAGCATCGGAAGGAAAGCTATCATGTCCCAGTTGAACACGATCGTGACCGCGGAAGCGACCTTCTCCCCGTATCCATAGAACATCGTGACCATTGTCGTAAACGCGGAAAGGTTGACCATGAATTCGAGTCCTGACGGGAATCCGAACTTCAGGAGCCGTTTCATCAGAGGCCATTCGAAGATGAACGACTGTTTTATGTTGAACTCCTCAATGTTCTCCCTGCGGAAATAATAGAAGGCGAGAACCGCGAGGTTCGCAGCTGAGCTTGCTGCTACGGCTATGGCCGCTCCGGTTATTCCCAGCTGGGGGAACCCCAGCTCCCCGAATATGAGGAGATACGCGAACACGAAGTTCACGACAAGTCCGGCGAAATTAGCCCTCATTACCACGGAAGTCTTTCCTATTCCGGAGAAGAATGATCCGAACGGCACTCTCATTATCGAGAAGAAGCTGGTCGCAAAGGCGGTTATCATGAAGTATTGCGTCTCGTACCTGATCTGTTCCGGGGAATGTCCTGCCCACTGGAACGACGCCAGCCCGATCGGTATCAGCGCGAGCATCAGCGGATATGAGATGAGTGAGAGTATCAGCGACTGGAAGACCATCCGTGAACAGTCCTTCTTCCTTCCGGCCCCGTAGAGATGGGCTACCATCGCGCCGCTGTAGCTGATGAGCCCCATGAAGAACGTGCCGAGGGTGAACGCCGTAAGCCCGCCTGTCATCATCGCCGCCATCTGCAAAGGTTCGACCCTGCCCAGGAAAAGGCGGTCGATGAACATGATGATCACGTCGAACGACGACGATATTATCATCGGCAGGGCGATCGCCCATACCTCGGATATGCCCGCCGGTCCGTCCATGTGCCTTTTGCAGAAATCCCTGTATGACATCGAATTTTCCTTAATTCAAAAACATACTTATAACCATAGAATACACGGATTACACAGGGCATTCAAAAAAAGCCCGCATAAATAAATGAAGATGCAAAATTTATTTTTCTTCGCTTTATGCTTTATTACCAAGAGGAAGGAATTCAAATGAAAAGAGCATTCCTGTTAATCTTGCTGCTGTCCGCCGTTTTACTTGGCAATGGCTGCATTTCCGGCAGCGGAGCCGGCCAGCAGGTTCAGCGCTGGTCATCGCTTCAGGATGGATTCGTCTATCTCGACACGGTTGCGCCCGGCGTCGCGCTGGATATGCGCTACTGTTCGAAGAATAATTTCATGGGCCTCGTCGTCGACGGGTACGAGGCCCCTAAATGCATCATGACCCGCGAAACAGCGGAAGCCGTCAGGAACGTGCAGGATGAATTGAACAGGTTTTCGATGTCCCTTAAGATATTCGACGCATACCGTCCACAGAGGTCCGTGGACCATTTTGTGAGATGGTCGAAGGATCTGCCGGATGCCAGGATGAAGAACGCCTATTATCCGGATGTCGCCAAGGAGAATCTTTTTAAGGAAGGCTACATCTGGACGAAGTCGGGCCACAGCAGGGGCAGTACCGTGGATCTGACGATCGTCGTCCTGCCGGAAGGCAAGGAACTCGACATGGGATCGGGTTTTGACTTCTTCGGCGACATATCGCATACCAAATACAGGAAAATCACTCTTCAGCAGAAGGCGAACAGGCTGCTCCTCAAATCCATCATGGAGAAATACGGCTTTGTGAACTATGACAGGGAATGGTGGCACTACACGCTGAAAAATGAACCGTTCCCGGATACATATTTCAATTTCCCGGTGAAGTAAGATGAAAGGTGCAGAGTCGCAGAGTCGCAAAGGCACAGAGGCACAGAGGCACAGAGGCACGGAGGCACGGAGGCACGGAGGCACGGAGGCACAGAGGCACAGAGGCACAGAGGCACAGAGGCACAGAGGGCGGAAGACAGTTCGGAAATTCGGGAGTTCGAAATTGCGACAGTTAAATGACTAGACTTAACACCTGCTAACGAAGAGAGTATGCCAGTTCCCAGCCCTGCTGGGCAAGTCGCCGACTCGTCCCGCATGAAGCGGGAAACTGGCTCGCGAGGCGGTTTTGGCAAAACCGCCATACTTAGTTCCAAGAGCGTTCAAAAGACTTCAACTTCCGAACTGTCTTCTACCGCTTTGTGCCTCTGTGCCTTTGCAACTTTGTGCCTTTGCTTCCCATCCATCCTTGATTTTAATCTCGTTATGTTTATCTTTAACCATGAAAAGGAAAAGCGACATCACGATCTGCGGTCTCGATGATATGGCCGATCTGATCAGGCGAAATCCGACCGGTCTCAACATTGTCAGCATCAGGAGTTCGCGCCTGCCTGACAGCGAATATGCTTTCTTCGATGAATTCCGCGCCAACTATAAGGATATCATCATAGAAAAGTTCGATGACATAAAAGTTCCTGAGGAAGGCTGGATCGTCCCTGAGCTCGAACATGTCAGGAGGATTCTCGGATGGGCGGAGGAACGTGAGAATATCGCCGTCCACTGCACCGCCGGCATTTCAAGGAGCTCCGCCATCGCATATCTCATAGCCTGCCAGAGGAGTTCTCCGAAACAGGCTGTAAAGGTTTTGGATCCGGCGAAGCATGCCCCGAACCGGCTGATCATCAAACTCGGCATGGATGTCCTGGGGGATGAGGCTGTAATGTTGGAGTACATCAAGTGGTTCAAGAGTCATCCCGTAGGATGACGGATGGATGGATTTATTCGCCTAGGCGAATTGTTGGATTAATGGATGATTGGATAATTGGATGAAAAGGAATAAGAAGATGATTGATGGGCATCAGTATTTAAATAATCTTGTCATGGAGCCTTTAATGGATTCAACATATTTCACCCCCCAGGCATTTGCATCCATCCATAGGAATTAACCATGTTCAATGAATGCATATTCTCGCCTGACAGGAAATACAGGTATGTCCTGAAGCACCGCTGGGACGATCTCATGCCTGAGAAGGCCTGCATGTGGATCGGCCTCAACCCGTCCACGGCCGACGAACAGCAGCTCGATCCCACGCTCAGGCGGATAAAGGGCTTCTGCGTCAGTCATGAATTCAACTGCTTCCACATGCTGAACATCTTCGCGTTCAGGGCCACCGACCCCAAGGTGATGAAGCTGGAGGACGATCCCACCGGCCCGGAAAACGACAGGTGGCTGAAGGAGATCTCCGACAATTGCCCGCTTGTAGTCGCCTGTTGGGGAACTCATGGCAGACACGTTGGCAGGTCCGACGCCGTGATCAAGCTCTTCTCCGACCATGGCAAGACGCTGCACTGCCTCGGACAGACCAAGGAAGGATATCCGGTACATCCCCTGTATATTCCGGCCGATGCCGCGTTGAAAATTCTTTGAGGGGATAGGCGCAGAGGCGCAAACCGACAAAGGCATAAAGTTTAATATCCCTGCCCACGAATCACACAGATATAATGCCAGACAATTAGAATATATATTATCTGAGTCTATGTCTTTACCTAGTGTCATGTATCGCAAATAGGCCGAAATAAAACGTGGGGGATTTTGGATGTTCAGTCTGTACGACTCCGCTAAGGCGATGCTGAAGCATCGTTGTGCGGAGGCGGACGGGCTGAACGCCGAAAGACCCACGCCGTAATACGGTTATGCCTCTTTTTGCGCGGCCTTCGTCTTGGCCGGAACCGACGATACTTCAATATCGCCTTGTTCCATCCAAGCCAAATCCGCATCAAAAATAGACATAATTTTATTCGGCGTATTTGCGATACATGACACTAG
>Ga0209417_1000428_pt1 | contig 101692 bp, 175 predicted proteins | sample RifGroF2_FD_184002 | JGI IMG/M metagenome (GOLD analysis project Ga0209417, IMG submission 184002) | Groundwater microbial communities from Rifle, Colorado, USA - Groundwater F2 (SPAdes) (version 2) | ecosystem: Environmental > Aquatic > Deep subsurface > Groundwater | place: Rifle, Colorado... | reverse complement strand
CACCACACATCATCAATTTGTCTTTCATATTGAGGAAAATATTTAACACTTCCATCTTCATTTCTAATTACATCACCATTTTTATTTTTCCTATTTTGATATAATTTAGGATTCTCAATTTCCTCATATAAATGATTTATTTTATTTTTACCTTTAGAATAAAATAAAATATTATCATGCATTGATTGTAATTTTATTTCTGATTTACCACACCATCTTTTATAACTCCATATTATCTCATTCCTAAAACAATCAAATCCAAATATTTCATCCATCAATACCTTCATATAATGTACTAACCTATAATCCATATGTAAATAAATACTTCCAGTATCCTTTAATACCCTATACATTTCTTCAATTCTAGGTCTATACCATTCAATTGCTTGCATAGGAGTACCTAGATTGTCATTATAGTCTTTAAATTTTCTGCCTGTGTTGTAGAGAATATCACAGTAGATGAGATTTATATAGTTACTAGGTAATTTATTTAGTAATTCTAAATTATCCATTTTGTAGACTTTGTTTAATTCAAGCAAATCAATCAAATAATTATTACCTCCTTAATGTATAATAGAATATTTATTTTAATATTCTGTTGGTCTGATGTTATTATAACTTATTGCCGAAGGTATGTCAACATATTTATTTTAATATTCTGTAAAATTATTTTATATTATGTATTTTTATTTAGTGTAGAGTGAGATGTGATTTACACTCTACACTAAATTGTTAATAAATTAACTAATCAATATTTCTAATACATATATATATTTTACCTTGGGAATAAGAATTCACTGTTTTATTTTTCTCTACGATTACTTTGTCAACAATATTGTCATCTTCACCGTACTCTCTAGTTATCACCTGATCTAAAATACTTTTAGCAAGATTTTGAACATCTATAGATTCTATACAGTCAAATTTTAAAAATACAATAATTGGTTTATTCCAATCAATATTTAATTCATTTTTATCTATTAATTGATAGGAAGGAAACGTATTAATCCAATTTTTATATGTTTTTGTCTTAACGGTAATAATATCATTAGACCATTTATCTTTTACATTCTCAAATAGATAATTATTTGACATTCCATGCTTATTTATTATCATATATTCATCTATTTTGGGGTTTAAATTTTGAATCATATCTTGTTGTTCTTTTATAATTTCATCCTTATATCTAATCTTTTGACCGTATGATTTATTTTCTGAAATACTTTTTCTATTTGAAAATTCTTGTATAAAGTAACTATATGTAGTAGTTTTTGGAAGATACATTTTATCTGTTGGCGAAATATTATTACGATTCTTAGTTAGTCCATCAATAAATCTTCCATATTCTATTCTTTTAATTTCTGAATTTTTTATTTGTACAAGATATTCTTCAAATAATTTAACTAATTCAGGAAACTCTTCATAACTACAAGTTTTAAATGTAGTTACAGTTTTACGTTTACCAAAATGTGATTCAAGTAATTGTTTGCGTTGTAATTTATTATCTTTTTCATTTAATGCTTTGACTACATCTAAAGATACTTGTCTACGGTGTTCTAATTCTTCTATCATTTCTTCAAATGCTTTGGTATATTTATATGTAAATATCAATGCATCATCACCAGTGAATTTATTAACCAAAATTGAAAATCCCTGACGATCCATTAAAAATTCTGGTCTTGATTGTTTGTTTTCATCTAAATATGACCCCAAGGTAAAATTTCCTTCGGCTAATTCTGGAATTGCTTCTATAAATTTTCTAATTTTCTTTAATACATCTGAATGATCTTTACCATACTTTAATGCAACAGTTCTACTACTAACTACAACCTTACCATCCTCATTAACCACTAAACCAAATTCTTTTTCAAACTCCATCAATTTACTTTCCATTTGCATAATAATCGACTCCTTTACATTTTATATTTTATTAATGATTTTCAAATATTAAATAGCAGTTGCGATACTATCTAATAACAAAAAATCATTTAGAGAAAAGTTAGAAGAAATATTAACATCTAACTTCTCTCTCGCAACTTCTCATTAATAAGAAATATAAAGGAGATGTTAGAATAGTTTCTCAAACTACTCTCTAAATGATTTTTAGAGGGAAAATATAAAATATTAAATTGTGCTATATTTCAATAAAAAGACACTTCAATTAAGAAATGTCTTTTATCTATTGAAATATTATATTTAATTATTATTAATATTATTTATTTTCTTACTCCGTAATCTCAATCTTACTAACTACTTCATCTACTTCGTCCGTTACAATCTCATCTGTTTTGTCAGAAACAATATCTACAATATTTTCACTTTTATTAACACTTTCAATCTCACCACCAAAAACTTCCTTCAAATACTCAATACTTTTCCCATCATTTATAAATTGATCAATTCTACTATTAAATTTCAACATATAATCATTAATTTTTTCTAATTCACTTTCTGGAAATTCTCCTATAATTTTGTCAAAAATTTCTAAATCTAACATTGCATTTAATACCTTAATTTGAGTTTGAAAATCATCAGTTTTAGCAATTTCCACATTTGTAAATGTTTTTATTGCAAGTAGCATTAAATATGAAACTTTAACTGATTCATCTAAATCTTTTAAATTATCATAATTGCTAATAGATTCCATAATTAATGCATTTAGTTTGGTAGGGATAAATACTTGATCCACCAATACTTCATAATCTTTTTTGTTAAGAGTGACAATTACTTTTCTCTGCACAAATAATTTTGATTGTTCCTGAAGGAGAATAGAAGAAGTTAGTTTATTTGATTTTGCCATAATAGGGATACCTCCGTTTATTTTTTATTTTATTTATTTAATTATGTAAAATATTTAAAAAGAACAATAAAAAAAGAATATAGAAAAAATCTATATTCTTAAATATTACTAATATTAAATTAAAATATTATTAATCACTATTCATTTTAATCAATCCTAATTTAATTCCAGCGAATCTTACTCTTCCAACAATACTATCTTCATTATCTTTCTCTATGAATTGAAATTTATCATTGTCTTTAAAAGACATATTTACTAACTTATTAACATAATGTCTGGTATGTCTTCTACAAATGATAACTATATCTGAATGTTTAATCATAATTTCTAACTTATTTACATCATCTACATCAAATGAATCAAACCATAATACATTTAATCCATGTTTCTTTAATCTGCCCATATATTGATTTTTATATTGTGAACCAACAATTAAAACTGTAAAATTACCAAAATTAACATATTCATCAGTGTTGTTATTTTTACGCTTATACTTATTAATAAATAAAGAATTTTCTTCATACATATCATAATCAAAACTATAATACTGAAATGCTTTAACTAATTTTGCTAATCCAAATTCTACAATTGCTTTCGCAGGAATTCCATTTTTCATATATGGAATAGTATTAATAATAGGATAAGTTTTATAATTTGTTCCAATAAAAAACCATCTATTATTAATTAATCTTAACCAACCAAATTCTATGTTAACATTATCTTCTATTTTCTGCACATCAGATTTACAATTATAACCTAATCCAAATTTCATTTTATTAAAATATAACTTATATAAATTATAGATTTTTTCATATTCCATATAATTTGTATCATTAAACCTTGCAGTTAATTCATCTATTAAATCTAAAATTGTTAAAGATTCTTTATAATTCTCAGCAAGGTATTTAAAATGTTGCAATTCAATACTCATATTCATAATAATTTCTTTATGTTTCTTTAAATCTTCTGCTATTGTAGAAGTATTAATATGTGTTAAAGCAGTTTTAAGTTTTTCATATTTAACACGCAATTCTTGATGCTCAAGTTTCATTATTGCAAATGTACTTCTATAACTCTTATTATCTTCTACTAACTTATCATAATTATCCTTATAAGGAAGTCTATTTAATACATCTTCCTGAATTTTAACTAAAATATTTTCCTGCTCAGTAATTTTATTTTTCAACGATAATATTTCAGCACTTTCATCAAGAATATTCTTCTGTTTTAAATCGTAAATTTCTTTCTTCAAAAGGGAGATAGTAGATTTATTATCTTTTAATTCTTTATTTTTTAATACTAAATCCTTTTGTAGATTCTCAATTTGTTTATCTTTTTGGCGTAATTCTTTTGAATATTCTTTATTATTGTTATTACTATTAACATCATTGTTATTAACAATAATATCATTTAATTCTTCAGAATCTTTTACATTTTCAACTTTAGTTACATTTATAAATTTTTCAAGTAATTGTTTCTTCTTATTTGCTGTTTTATCTTTATCATTTTTATAGGTTTCTGCAAATTTAAGTTTGGGATCTACTGACATCATTTTAATATTCATTTTATTATTATCACCTCATCAGTATATGGTATTATATAGTATTATATGTTTTATATAAAAATATTATACCATTGATAAATGATAAAATAAAGTGTAAATGATATGAGAGGAGGTAAGATTATATTTATATTATAAATTTATATAGTTTTCTTTAATTCCTTTGCTTTCTTTCTCTCTTTTCTTCCTTTTGCAATAACTTTTACATCAACCCAACCTTCATTTTCTTCATTACCATCAATTTTGCTATAATTTATAACATTTAAAATTTTATCAGGATATTTATAATTAAACAATTTTTCCTTGAGCAAGAAATCCTGTGTTGGCATGCCCTTAACATCAAATATAATCATATTTCCATTTGTATACTCTACTTCAAAATCAGAAATATAATAAATTGGTAGATACTTTTTACCATGTTTTTCAAATTTATCTTGAAGTAAATATTTAGGTTGAATTCTTATATTCTTAACTATTCCTTTTTCTTGTTGTAAGAGAAGATATACATAGAATCTGTATTCAACATCTGAAGAAAATGTATGTCCATTTAATGTCCTTTTTTCTTTTGCTTTAGTATTTGTATTTACGTTAAATTTTGATCTTGCCATCAATACACCTCTTTAAATTAATAATTTTAAAACAAAAATAACTACCCTAAAAAAATATAAGGTAGTTATCTCTAATCTAAAAATCACAAACTATTGATATTATTGACTTTTCAAACCTCAAAATCATGACAAAACCGAAATTTTATGTTGATTTGGTTAAAAAATAAGGATTGATCTCATAAATAGATCAATCCTTATTTTTAGTATTATTATAGAATAATGAATAAATATTTAATTGTTATGTATAAAATATTCAGTTGTATCTTAGAAATTAACCAGTTAACGCACCCCAGTTAGTTTGCTAGTCTAACTAAACGTATAAAACTTATTTACCTTAATGATTTTAGCAAAAAATGGTATCTCATCCTTATATTTTTCAATTTGTTCCATGAGAACATTTGACCCAGTAAATAAAATTCTACCAACGCCATCGAGATTAAATTGTAGCGTAAGGACTTTACCATCTTTAACCTTTGCGTACTTACTATCCGAAATTTTATAACCAATTACTTCAATTTCTTTATCTAAAACTTCTTCAATTTTTATTTTGTCACCAGTTATTGCACTAGACTCAGTGGCAAAATCTGAAAATCTTTTCATTGCCACCACCCTTATACTACATATTCTTCTCCTGTGATTTCTTTAAATTGCTCAACGGTTATTTTACTTTTTGCCACAGCTTGCTTACATTGTTCTAATGTAGCCATCCCTTTCGGATAAGTTACTTTAAGCCATGCGTACATCTTTTACACCCCCAATATTATGTCTGTTAGTTGTTGTCCGAGTAATTGCAGATCATCAACAATTGTTCCCTCTTGTATAATTTGTTTTGCCTTCGCAATCTTAGCTTCTCTTTCGGATTTCTCAGCCATTTGCTGTAACCCCAAATCAAATAGATTACCAAAATTTTGAGTAATAAATTCCTGAATATTTTCTCTGTCAGGAATAAATACATCTACCTCTTCAAATGTATATTGTTTTTCTTCTAACTCTTCATGAAGAATAATTTCTTCTGTGAAGTTCCTACGGAGAGTAACATGTCTAACCCCGTTTTCAACTTCTCGTAACCAAACTGTATCTGGCATAAAACTGCATTGAGAAATCATGTTATAACCAACTCCTTCATGTATTTTTCTTTCAACCTGTAAGAATTACACCACTTCAACCAACCCAAATATGATTGAGTCGAGCATCTATCAGAATAAGTTAAAGTTCTTTTTTTCTGGAATTTACGCATCTTCCGTTTGAAATTTAAGCAAGTTGATTTCCTTAATAATACATAATCCCTAAATATGCGATACCCTAAGAAATCAATTCCTCTCACATCAACAGGAAATACTTGATAATTACCTTTGAGTTCTAATTTAAGTTCTCCAAGATAACCTTTTATTTCTTTTAAAAGTGCATGTAATTCTTCTTTTGAATTAGATAGTATAACTACATCATCCATATATCTGAAAACATATTTACAGTGTTTTACTTCCTTTAACCAATGGTCAAAGTTACTCAGGTATATATTTGCGCTCCATTGAGATAAATAGTTACCAATTGGGATACCTGTATCGTTAGACATTTCAACACTGTCTATTATTTCGTCAATTAACCATAATAAATCTTGGTCTTTAAATATCCTGCGATATTTTTGTTTTAGGATTTTGTGATTAATAGATGGATAATATTGACGAATGTCAAACTTCAAACAGTATTGAGCATATGCCTTATTTTTTAATGCACGTTTGACTTTACTTAATCCTTGGTGAATACCTCTCCCTTTGATTGAAGAAAGAGTATTTGATACTAAAGTTTTAAGCAAATAAGGTTCGATGATTTGCAAGATTGCCCACTGTACAATCCTGTCTGGATAATATGGTAGTTTATAAATCTCCCTTTCTTTTACTCTGTCCCATTTTTTAAATACCTCATATAGACTTGTTTTGTACGTCTTATTTATAAGCATTTCTTGGATTTGTTTAAGATAATAATCCTCGCTATCATTAATCATTTTTACGTCTTTGTAAAAACTCTTACCTTTTCGTGCATTTTTATGCGCCAATCTTAGGTTTTCTAAATCATAAATTTTCTCATATAAATTACCAATTCTTTTCATTGCATTCCTTCTTGTGCTTTGTATTGTACCTGGCCTTCGAGAATTAACCTACCAGCACGGTTTTTAAGTTTTTATGTTTCACCAAGAGGTGGGGCAAAATAAATCACAATGTTTTCACCAAAGCATAAAGGTGTGTGCTGATATTACGATTACGATTACCTGAGCTATTATTCAGATTCCAATAGAATGCTCCCGTATTCGCTCCATTATTCCAATTACTGCCTAATTGAGTGACGAAAGTGCCTACGTTTTTCGTAATTATTTTGCCCATATATAATTAATTTTTAAAAATTAAGCGGAAAGGCGCGCGCCGATACTACGACCACGATAACCCGAGCTATTATTCAGATACCAATAGAATGCCCCCGCATACGCTCCATCACGCCAATGACCGCCCAATCGAGCGACGAAAGCGCCCACGCTGTTTTGGTAATAATAGTCTGCGAATTTTGAACTTGACGTGCCGAGGCACTCGGCAGGGACAAACCCGTAATCAAAGTTGTAATTCAATAAATCTTTTGACATATAACCGTTTGCGTGTGCTAATTCTCCAACCTTTATATACTGACCTGTAAAAACATCCGAAACAAAATTTCCATTAATATTGCTAATATAGGCGAATCCATTACTTATGTTAAATCCATCTGTCCATTTCCAGATGTTGCCCCAAAAGTTTTCAAATCCACGATAACTTATTGAAACTAATCCGTCTGTGCCGACTGCTCTGCCTGATTTGTTACCAAGATAAGATGTACCACCAGTAATAATTGAATTATTATCCGTATTTGGTACATCTGGTACATTTGCTACACCTTGACCTATTTTTGATTGTGAATTTAAACCTGCGTATTCTACAATCAGCAACATTTGAATAGCACTTACGGCATTAAAATACTGTTGTTGCCAACCTGTACCACGATTAGTTGCAAGTATCCTACTATTTGGCAATGTTAAATTTTGCGTCAAACCAGAACAAGGTTTAACCCCTGCAATACTGCATAATTTATCTCCAGTAGTAACAGTAAAATCTGCAATTTGTTCATCTGCCAATAAATAAGCACTTGCAGAAACGTCATATATCGAACCTTCATAAGCACTAAAATACGCTTTTGTTCTTGTTTTACCATTCGCATCATAAAACCACGGATGAAACTTCATACCAGTTAAAGGCAACATACTAATATAAGTGTCAATTGTGTCACTATCTACTAGTTGTCGACTATAATAAAATGCAGGAATTTCAACCATAACTTGACCATTTGATCCATCTTCGATATATCCAGTATCACCATAATAAGCATTTACTTTTAAGGCATCGGATAAATTACAACGTCTCATACCAGCCCAAGGCATAATATTATTAAAATCATTCAATCCATCACCAATGTTTGCTACTTTACCGACAGAATTGCCAATACGAGTTATTGTGTCTGTCGATATTTTATATCTTATACCGTACTTTGCTACACCCATTTCTGTAATAGGAGCAATAAAGTTTGCACTATACCTAGATTGCGACATAGGAAATTCCCTCCCCACTCACAGACGCATCAATCCATATCTGGTTTACGTTAGCTACTGCAAATGTATAACTTTCTTTTGCGGAAAGTTCTACTCCATATACGGTAGAAGATACATTACTTCCTCCTGCATAGATGTATCCTGAGTTTATACGTTTGGCAATAATCGTTACTTCCCTGCAAGATACACTAGGCAATTGTACCCTTGTTCCTGCTGTTGTTACGTTTTGTATTATCCCAGTTATCGCAACAATACTACCAGTTAGTTTCATACTCCCTGGACTAGCATCAGTGAATATCTCATTCCCATTTGCATTTTTATTTACTACAGCATTAGTAGTTCCTGGTGTAGTTTGATCAATATTAACTTTAACATTGCCTAAAGCAGTAACTATATCTGCTAAACTCTTTACTGTTTCTCCTGTTTTTGTAATTGCATCTCTTAATGCTGATAATTGAATATTTAAATTAGCATTGGTTACAGCAGGAATATTTGTTATTTCTGTTCTTAGAGAATTTGTTCCTCCAGACAATATATCTGTTAAGGGAATATTTTCAGGCAATATATATCACTCCTTTATATTAATATTTAATTTAACATTATAATTTAAAATTATTTTAATATTTTAAACCCAAACTCTATCTATATCATTAATAACTGTGATTCCAAATAGTAGGTTAAATAGTCCACCTATTGACAAATTATCTATAGGTGTGGTAGTATTAATTTGATTATTTATATTAATAATTTGTGTAGGGATTAATTGTTCATTATTTCCTAACCAAACGTATTTCATATTTTAAAAATCACCTCTTTTGTGAGAATTTATTTTAATACTTAATTACATAGTTCATTACTAAGTAAGGTTGTAAATTATTATGTGCTAAACCACCACCTGTATTGGAAGTTCCCCAAGTTCCACTACCTGGATCTAATCTCCAATCGTTTGTGAATATATCACTAGTATCTGTATTCGTATTATTCCATGCCGTGAACGTATGATTATGTGAAGGCATTTCGGGTGTAGTAAGAGTATGTGTTTTCTCACCACCACTTTCACCTAATGTATCAAATTCTGTTTGTAAAGAATCTAATCCTACTGGTACTTTACCTTTTAGATTTGGAATATTAAAAGTAGTACTGCCATTTCCTACACCATAAGTATCACCAATTACATTAAATAATGCAGAATATGTATTTCTTGAAATAGCAGATCCATCGCAAATGAGATACCCACTAGGAGAAACAGAACCAGCAAACATTTGAATTGAACCTATTACTACACCATTTGATGCAGAAGCAGGAGCAAATAGTGTTTGAAATGCTGAATCAATTTGAATTGGTATATCTGATCCTTTTTGCACGATAATTTTACCAACAAGCATTGCATTTGTTGCTACTACTTGTGGAATTTCAGGTGGCTGACATGCTTTTGCTTGATCTAAACTAGCATCAACATCATAAAGAAATATATGTATTCGTGCAGAATCTATATCTGGTCTACACATACAACGATATACCCATACTACAGCATATTTTCCATCTGTAAGAGTTGATAATGTGCCAGTTTTAGGATCATATTGAGTATTTGGAAATTGAGTTGCAATGCTACTAGAAAATGTACCATCACCATTATTTATCCAAAGAAGCATTGTATCTACACTTGAATCTACTGTTGGAAAACTACTACTATATGATCCTTCCCATGCTTTTCCTGTATTTATAATAATATTTCTACTTTCTGATACTTCTAAAGTAAGTCCAGATGCTCTCTCAAATCTCCTTGTTTCAATTAATCGTCTGTGAATTTTATTTGATAACCCAAGTCCAGGTTCATCCCAATCAATTACTGAGATTCCATCACCTATACGAGCAATAGTATATACTGGAGTATTATTAGACCAATTAATATCTAATAAATTAAGAGTAATAACATATTGTGGATTACCATCATTATACTGAGCAATAAGATAGTTTGTAACCATATCAGTAGTTGCTAATGTTGTTTCTGGAATAGTATATTCTGTTATTAAACCAGTATAATTAGTTGTATTATATAATCTAAAAATACCTTCACTTATTGTAATTGTTCCTAAACCTGTATTATAAGTTATTGTTGGTTTTATAATAGTTCCAGAATTTGTTTTTAAATATGAACCAGATAAATTATTAGTATTATTATTTAAAGGCATATTATATTACACCCCCTCAGTTACAAGTAAATTCTTCAAACCAATTGAATTATGTATACAATTTATTGCTTGTGTTGATATAAACCAAGGTTGTAATTCATAATTACCATTACTAGAATTTACAGGTATTCCTTCATTTAATACAGCATCGGTTCCAAATGATAAATACATATCTGTATCTGAGTTATTAACAATAAGTAGATATTTTCTATTAGAATTAGCAGGGAGGATGGACGTAGATGTGGTGGATACTTGAATTGTTGTGTGTGTTAATGTTAAATTTGGAAATGCTGCTATTACTGTGCGTTGTACACCTAAACCTTGAGGATCTTTTTCGTATGAATTGTTGACTGTAGTACCGTCTGTGGATATGCCTTTTTGAATGATTGCTGTCTTATCTGTCTCCCATGTAGTACCATTGAAAAGAAATTCATTGCCAGTATCTATTTCTACAAGTTTATCACCGACATCTGTATGAGTTGGTTTGGTATCAGTTGATAGAGCATAGTAAGTATTTAGATGTTTATAGTGTGATGCATTTCTAACAGTCATGTTGAATTATCACCTTCTTTATTGTTTTTGTTTGGATATAAGGTTATAGAAAAGGCTATTTGATTTGTTGAATGATCTTATTGTATTTATTAGAATATTAAGCAAAAAATAAAAAAATAGTCTATTAACTAGACTATTTGTTATTTTTCTATATCTTTTTTAGTTATACATCTTAATTTTCCATAATCATGTTTTTCTTTAAACTCAGAACAAATTATTTTACTATTATCTATATCGAATATAATCCAAGAATGACCTGTATTTAAATAATTTTTTGCTAAATTAATTATTTCTACAATTTTATCATCTAAAGGTAATAAATCATTTTTAGAAATTAATCTAACCATTTTCCAGTCTTTATTTTTAAAATAATAATATCTTCTTATTTCTTTTTTATCAAATTCTTCTTGTGTCATTTTACCAAAAATTACTCTTAAACCATGCCCTCCACCATCATATTCTATATAGATTTTTTCATCTAGAAATGCAATATCTAATAATGATATTTTTGTGGCAAAATTTAATTCACCACCTAATAAATTATGTAAATATATTTGTTGTCTACTCGTTGGAGTGCTGCCATTTTTACATAAAGAGGCAATACTTTTTTCTACAGACTTTAATTTTATTTCTTCGACTTGCATAGGATTGTCACAACCAAATTTATTACGAAAAGTTTGTAAAATTTTATTTTTAACTTCTTTATTTTTACTTGGATTATCTGTACCATATTTTACTAACCATGTTTTAATACTCTTACCTCGTATTTTATCAGTTTGTAAAGGATAATCTACACCAAAATTATCATTATAATATTGCTTGGATTTTTCTATATAATCATCAGTTTGAAAATAAAATTCTTTTCCCCAATTAGATAAAGATGTTTCTATCTTTTTTTGTTTAACATTTTCTATTTGAGAATTATGTTCTACTCCATACTTATTTAAATTAGTTTGTTTCATTTTATCTTTAGATGATTGTAATTTTGCAACATTATTAACATTATATTTAATTAAATTACTTTCTTTAATTTTTTTACCTTTACATTCTTTACAACAGTCTTTATGTATTATACCATTTATATTTTGAGTTATATGTTTATTATAACTTTGAGAAAATTTTTTACCACAATAATCACATGTTACTTCAACATAAATTTTTGCATTTTCTCTTAAATCAAGAACATCTATTACGATTATTTCATTATACTTCCAATTATAACCCTTTGGTTCTAAGAACTTTTTATTATTTGGTCTGCATTTTATATTAACATATTGAGGTAATATTAACATGATCATTCCTCCTGTAGAATTTTATTATCCTGAAGGTTATTAAAATAGGGAAGGGGATTCAGGAAATATCCCCTTTGTCATAAGTTGATCACACTTATCTATCCCTAAATGTATTATACAATTATATTAGTATTTTGTCAATAATTATTTCTTAATTTCTATTTTTTTACTATAATATTATCTTCTAATTTATTAGTTCCTAACGCATTAAAATTAAATATATAATTACCAATTTCATCAATTATATATTCTGATTCTATAAAATCACCTTTTATATTTATAACATCTCCATCAGCAACCATTACTTGACCATTAACTAGAATATATATAATTTCATCATGTTTTTCAAAAATAAGAAATTTACCTTTCTTTATATCTACCATAATAATTCACTTCCTTTATTGTTATTCTATAATATCAATAATAACCATTTGGTTAGAAGAGTTTGGAAATGCTTCGCAATTAAAATCAAATACAGAAGGTTCGCCCTCAGAAGCATTTTCGATGGTAAATGAACTTGCAATCTTAATTTTTGGCATAGTAAACCTTGCAGGTAAATCAACACCGTCTGTTTCTCTCCTCCAAAGAGTATCTGCCTCAATTTTATAATAACCTGCAAATTTACCAGATTCAATTACAATTTCTTTTGCAGTTGCAGCAGAATCATAATAATAATCTACTATTACTTTATCTCCTGCAATTAATTCATGAGAAAGTACAGTACCAGCAAAAGTAAGTGTTTTTGAGGCAAGTTGATAACCATTAGTTGCATTTGAAGGTATTGCAATACCAATATCATCACCATTTACAGTTAAAAATACAAATAAAGGTGTTGCTGTTGCAACAGCAGGAGTTTCCGTAGTAGTAACTTCTTTAGAACTATTTAAAGTTAATACTTCTTTTTTATGTACTTTGACAACTTTAGTAGTAACTGTAGTACCTGCTAACATTGCCAAAGATTCTGGTGATATCAGACTATCTTGCATTTTATACATTACTTCTTTATTACTCTCCCACATTAATCGCTTGGGATTCCCAGCACCTCCACGGGCATAACTGGCATCGGCAGTTATCTCGGTAGATGATGTCTTGAGACTTTCTAAATAAAGTACAGGTTTACCAGTAGCAATTTCTTTAAAAACAACATTAGATATTTCTCTAGTACCAAATCTTGCCATAATTAATTCCTCCTTATTATAATTTAGTTATAAAATTTTTAATTTCAACTTTTTTAGGATCTGCACCATGTAATAAACTTTGAATACTAATCTCATAGTTATTAACTAATTGCATACGTTGAAATTGGTTATTAAACTGATAAATAGTCATTTCAAAAATACTATTTAAATCAGTATTTTTATTATAAAAAGCAAAAGCAGATATTAAATCACCCAAACTTAAATTTTCACCACTTTTTGATTTTATTTTATTTATTTTTTCTCTAGCTTTTTTAATTCTTTCGGCAATTTCTTTTGCTTTCTCATTTGCTGGATTAAATTCAATATCTTCTTTATTTATCATACAATTTATCTCTTTTAATAAACTAATAATATTATCAAAATTATCCTTACAAATTATATTATTGTTATTATCATCAAAATAAAAAAAATATTTTCCTAATTTAATAGGTTTTTTAAAAAATAATTCTAGCATTTCACAATAATTTATTCTAAATTGTTCATAATTTAAACAACTATGAAATATAATATCAAAATTACTAACTTTACTTAAATCATCTTCTTCATTTTGTAAATTTGATTTATCAATTAATAACAAAGAAATATAATAATTATATTTACTATATCTTAATTTAACTATATCTTTTAATTTTATTGGATATAAATTACCAATGTCTATAGATATTGGTAATCCACTTAATAACAGTAATTCTAAATCATCTTTTAAGATCATATTAATCACAACCTATTGGAAAAATCAATGAACTTATAAGAAATTACACAACCAAAATAGTCATCATTAATTTTAAAATCACCACCAGAATAAAGTTCTAAACTAAAATCACCAACATCTTTCTTTTTATTAAACATGGAATCAATTTGATCAAGCATGTAATCATATCGAAGACCATATTCTGTTTCAATTAATGAACTATGTGAAAAAATATAAATATTTAATAATCCAGACTTAAATGAATTATTAATATACTTATAATTGCCAAATGACATTGTTATATAATTTAATGGGTTATCTTGAATATTTATAGTATATTGATAAGGAAATATTTGCGAATATATTAAACTAGAAGGAATAAAATCATTTGGTAAATTATAATTTAAGAAATCTTTAGAATTAATTACTAACGCTTTAAGTAAATTTTCATTGGTAATTAATTTATAAATAATATTATTTTTATAATCTGTTAAACTGCTAAATTGACCCAATTAAATCACTACCTTTACATTAACTACCTAAAAATTAAAATAAATTTTTCAATCTAATACTCTTCTCAATAAATTTACCATTGCTATTGTCAGTTGCTTTTAACATAATATTATAAGTTACTAAATTAGCAGTAATACTACATTGATCTGCATCAATAATATTCAAAGTATAAGCATTTATAGGTGTAGTACCTGGAATAATGCTAAAAGTAAATTCTGCTCCTTCAACTAAAATTCCATTGTTATATTTTTTTGTAATATAATTCTGAGAATAATTTTTAATAATATCTGCATTACCTAACAATTCATAAGTTATATTATCTTGAGGTACTTCAATCACATTTATAGTAATAGTATCCAATATAGTATTATCAGATGTTAATTTAACAGTAATATTACAACTACCAATATTACTTAATGCTGTAACTAATCCACTAGAATTAACTGTACAAATTCCAGTATTACTACTTGTAAAAGTTAATGAAGGAGTAGGGGAAATTAAATTATTGTTATCATAAACATTACAATTTAACTGTAGAGTAGTAGATTCTTGAATATCTACTAAATTTCCATTCAAAATCTCCAAAGTATAAACATGTTCTTCCTGACTAACCTCACTATACTTCATTTTAAAAATTAACAATCCAATACTTGAAATATCGTCTGGAACACTTGAAATTTGATAATTATATTTTCCTAAATTATAAATATCATTAACTTTAATTTGCTGTGTTATTAATGTATTTGATACAATTAAAAATAATGAATTATCAACAGTTTCAATATATTTATTTTCTTCTGTGTTAAGATTAAGTGATTTTGAAATAATACAAGGTATTTGATATAAAACGGAGTTTTGATCATAATATTTTAATGTGTTGTTGCATCTAGTAATTAATCCAACATCATTTATCTGAGAAGTAGTATCTGTTTCTGTGCATATCCATTTAGAATTATCAAATTCAACAATATTACCAATATTAATAGTTTCATCTGGATAACATAATAATCTTTTCTTATTTGGATTTTTAATCAAAGAATTATCTTCAACAATACGAACATTTTTATCAACATCATTAATTTTTACTAAATTATAACTTGTAGAATTTTTAAATTCAGTTGATATTATACTTTTCATATTGTTTACATATAAACTTTTTCTATCTATTCCTCGTCTTGCTTGATAGTCAGTCCACCAAGTTATAATACCAACTCCTTTAAATTTCTAAAAATTATATAAAGGGAGTGAAATATCTCCCTTTATTATATTAGCAATATATTAAAAACTTTTTTCTCTTAAACCAATAAATCTAAAAGCAGTTGGATTAGCAGCAGTTTTGTAATATAATTTATTAACAAAAACAGGGAAATTTTCTAACCTTTCTCCTGCTTTAAGAGTGATTGTATTTCCATCTGCTACAGCATTATCAATATTAAAAGTAATATCACCTGCTCCATCATTTATTAAAAGTTTAATTTCATAACAATTAACTACAGTATTCAATTCTGCAACCCCAGCATTAGTAGAAAGAGTTACATATCCAGTTACATTAGCCATATTCATATTCCTCCTTAAATTTATATTTGTATTTAATAATATTTAATTCAATTTTTCAATAATAGTAATTAAACTCCTATAGCAATCCATGCAACATTGGCAAATGTGGATGTAGCTGCTATAGGAGTTACATCATTTGCAGCAGTTGGTTTCCATGATTTAATTCTAATACTACCTGCTGATGGTGCTCCAGCTTGATCTCCCACCGTTACAGAAGAATACATGTGTGTCATAGATGGATCTCCAACTAATGATACTACTGCACCAACAATTGTAGTTAATCCAGTTGCTATATCTTTACTGGCAGCATCTATAGTTGCTGTTCCTCTTGCAATCTTATATCCTGATGCAACACCTTGTACTAATAAATTAATTTTAGCAGTTGTAACTGTAATTCCATCAAGTACACCTAATTCACCTTGAGAAATATTACTAAATTTAAAATCGCTCATATTTCAATCTCCTTTCTTTGATATATTTATATAAAAATTAACCACCAGACTTATAAAAATTAGAATACAAATATCCATCATACAAATAATCATTAACTTTTAATTTTAATTCTCTGTCATATTGTGTTTTTAATTTACTCAATACTTGAAGTTTATCGGAAGGACTAAATAATTTAAAATCTTTATCTGAAAGATTTAATTTTAATAAATTACCATTATTTATTATTTCATCAAACCAAACTTTTCTCATATAATCAGCAATTATCCATTGTTCTTCTTCTTTTAAATTGTTTGTAAATAATTCTGAAGTATCATCTCTGATTAAAGATTGTTTACATTTTTTAAATAATGTCACAGCTTTAGATAAAGTTAATTTATTTTCAATAAGCATATCTTCTTCATCCAAAGATGTTAAATCAAAATCATCAATTTCGTGCATAAATTTTTGAAAAATTAGGTCGTAAGAGGTTGACACTATATATCAAACCTCCTTTATCATTTAGTTTTATTTTTATCTTGATTTTCTTTGTTAGCTTTTTCATCTTCTTTTATAAGACTAATTTTAACTTTAGTTTCATCTTCAATGGTATCAATTACAGAACCTTTTAAATTGCTATATTCACTAATTGCTAATTCAGCTAATAATTCTTTATTACCATCTGGAAGTTTTAAAATTTCTTCTTTTAATTCTTCTGCTTCTAAATTTGCTAACATACGTTTTAATTCAGAATGTAATTTTATATCCTCATGTTTTAAATTTAAAATTCCTAATGAATCAAATACTTTTTTATCTGGAACATAAATATCTCCAGTTTGAATTAAATCACTAGTGTATGCCATGTTTTCTAATTCTACATAAGGTAATGAAGCTGGGGCAGCAATTTTCATTAAATTAATAGGTCTGCCATTTAATTGAATCCAATGAATTCTAGAATTGGAGTTGTTAATAATTCTAACTTTTACATCTGGATCGATTGTATAATTAATATTATCTAATTTAATATCTTTTCTTGCCATAAAATAATCATCCTTTATTTTAATTTTGTTATCTATTCTAATTAATATTAAATATATAAATAATTAAAGGAGTGATTATTATTTCACTCCTTTAATACATTTATATTATTATTTAATTTAATAAATATATTATTATTCTTAGAGCGATGTATTACGAAACATACAGTAAAAATTACTATAAACAATGGTTAAACCGAATTTTTTATAGGATTTGAACTCTATACTGTCATCAGAATTCTCTGTTTCTTTCACAATAGTATCACCTTCAAATGCAACTTTAACAATCTTACTTTCATTAGTTGCAACAATAATAGCATATTGATCACTTAATACCTTAGTAGTATTGCCATCATCAGCAAAAGCATTGGGTAATACAACAACACTTGCACCTCTAAATTTACCAATTCTACCAAATTCTCTACGTTCAGTTTTATCCATATCGCTAATAAAACCAGGAGTCTCTTCAATAGTACCTGCAAAAGTAGGAGTACAGAAAATAACTACATTATCACCATAAGATTGTACATTAGTAATCAATTGACCCATTTGACTAGGAATAAAAGCATTAGCTTGTACTTTCATATTAGCTGATAAACCAGTAAACGAAGCAATTAAAGTAGATTGAATTTGAATATTAATTTTTTCCATAATACCATCTACAATAGCATTAATTAAATCAGTCCAGTCTATGTGGCCGTCTAAAAATTGCTCGAATTCCACATATACGGCCCCGCCATATGCTTCCATAGTCATATTAATGTAATCAACATCTAATCTAGTTCTTTCAATTACACCACCAAGACCAACTTTGGTAATGAAGTTAAGTAAACCTCTTTTACCTTTCTTAGTTTTAAATTTAGGTTTTTGTCCCTGATCTAAAATTTGATACTCAACAAAACCACCATAAGCATCATCAACTCTTTTTGGTAGAATTTCATCAACATTTTCTTCGATTAATTCAAAAATTTCATTTTTGTTATTTCTGAAACTCTTATATCTATTTTTACCATCAGGCACTAATTCTTTAAAAGCATTTCTTAATGCTTCATTTCTTTCAGCAGAAGTATATGTAACACCATCAACTACTGAATCTTCTCTATTATATGTAGCTTTTGCTAATTCAAAGTATTTTCTTTCCATATTAACTATTCCTCCTTTAAAATTTATATTTGTATTTTATATTATTAAGATTTTGTACAGGTAAACATTAATCCAAGTTCGCCAGCAGGTAAAGTTACAACTCTAGTTGCTTGTAATTCAATTACAGCATTTGCATCTTGAACAGCAACCAAACCAATTTGTCCAGTACTAGTTGCATAGCCATATACAGGAGTACCAGCAGTAATAGTAGCAACAATAGCAGCATAATCTGCATAAGTACCATCATCATACTTAAAGTTATTAGTATCAAACATATCACCAATTTTTAAACGATAAATTCTAGGCAAGAATTCATTTAAATTTAACCTAAAATTACCAAGAGACATATCACTTTCATCATACATTTTTTCTACACATGCTACTAAACCAACTCTTACAGTATTATTAGCAGGTAAACCAAGAGTTTTAGTATAATGTTCTTCTTCTAAAAGGAAACCATTTTGACAAGCAGTAGCAGCAAAATCAGTTGCATTCAAAGCATACTGAATGTTGTGTTCACCTGTTTTAACCCCTGCTACTTTTCTTAAATTAACAATACCATATCTTCCTGTTGCTACGTTATTAACATTAGCCATAAGTTAATTCCTCCTTAAATTTAATTTATTTTTTATATTACTTAGGTATTAATGAAGTCCAATCTTCTTTTTTCTTAATAGAAAAATTAAAAATTGGAATCTCTGTTTCAGTTTTCTTTTTAGTTTTAGAAAATTTTGTAGATAATTCTTTAGAAGCATACATAAGTTTAAATTCTTTCTCCATATCTTCAATAGAAATTTCTTTATCTTGAATAGATTGAATTTCTTCAACAGATAATACTTTTGAGAAATTTTCAATTAATTCTGCTTTAAGTTGTTTTTGCTGAGATTCAAATGCTTCTAATTGTTGCTTTGTAATTTCAGATTTGAATTCCAATAGGGAAGTATTAGATTGAGTAAGAGTTTCGTTAGAATTAATAAGTGTTTCATTTTCTGATTTTAAAGCAGAATATTTATTTTTATAATCTTCTAATTCAGGTTTAATTATTTCATATTCAGACTGAAGTTTAGAATAATTACTTCTCATTGCATCTAAAGCATCTTTTTCTTCTTTGGTAAGTCTTTCTTGAAATAATTCAATTCTTTCACCTTCAAAAGATACATTGTCTCCATCTTTTTTATATTCTTGACGATAAATTTTTGTGCCTTCCCAATTTTCATATTCAAATCTGCCATCATATACTTGGTCAATAAAATACCATTCATTATCTTCTGATTCTACAGGAGACAATAATTTATATAATGCATATCTAATTTCAGAATGAGAAAGTTCAAATGTTTTAATGAATTTTTCTGGTTCTGAAATTTCTTCTTCTATTACAGTTTCTTCAATAATTTCTTCAATATTTTCAGTATTGAATTCATTCAATTTAATTTCTAAATCTTCAAAACTCATACCTTCAATATCAAATGGTACATTATCAACTGTAAAATTGAATTTTTCTAGTAATTCTTTGATATTTTCGTCCAAAACTTTACCTCCTTCTTCTATGGGATTATTTATATTATTATATTGTGTAAGAGTGTCTTTTAACTCTTCCATCATAATAATAAACTTTTCTTTGAAATTGCCTTCTGAAAACATACCAGTAGTTGCTAATGCATTTTCCATACCAGTACCAAAATCTTTATTTAAAAAAGTAATTCCTTGATACCTATAATCTGTGATATTATAAACTTTATCTTTAGCATTATAAGAATATGAATCAATCAATATTTCCATTGATAATTTAATTTCATTATCTCTTTCTATAATATCTTGTGCATAATTTGAATACTCCTTCCAAATATATGCATCACAAAATACATAATTTTTATCATTGAATTTTTCAATAGTATGATTACAATTTTCAGGTACTAATCCTATGGGAGTTTCTTTGTAAATTAATTTATATTCTCCTTCGTTTGTCTTACTTTCTTCTATTACCATATCATGACCACCAAACTGAGGTTGATCATTTTCATCAAATATTACATTGGCAAGAATTGGGATATTTTTAATAGAGTCTTTTGTTTTCTCCATATTTTCTACATTAAATTCGCTTCGATTTGGATTTATCTGGTCATGGCAGACTCTAAGCCTCATTTTGATGAATTTATCAGAATCAAAACTATTGTCAATTTCATATGAAGTAGCAAGAGATAAATGTTGTAATTCTTTTGCTGTATTCAATATTTTTCACCACCTTTCTAAAAAATCATTTTATTACTAAAAATAAATTGTTTTTTATCTATTTGTTTAAAATTAAACAATAGAGTAGGAGAGTTTTCAAAAATAAAAAAACCATTAGTTTCAGCTAATAGTTTAAAACCATTTTGAAACAATTTATTTTTTAGTTCTTCTGAAAAACAATGAATAAATTTCAAACAGCAAATGCCTCCTTTAAATCAATATTAAAATTAGACATAAAAAAAGATATTAGTTTATTTCTAATACCTTCAAAATTATTCTTTAAATCTGTAGGATAGAGGTCTATAAAGTAATAACCATCTAAACTGTTAAAATAATTAATTTTATCAATAGTCTTTTCCTTATATTTTTGAAACATTAAATATTTTGATTCATTTTTATACATACCAAAATATTCTAGAATAATAATAATGTCGTTATAATATATAAAAAAATCTGGTTTATATCTTCCACTTTTATTATTAAATAATATCTTATCATTTTTTATTATATTATAATAATTTTTTAAAAATTTATATAATAATATTTCTTCTTTACTATCAAATCTAATATTATCAATATAATTAATATTCTCAATTTTTATATTTTTATAAATCAAATATTCTTTTATAATTCCAATTCCACGATAATATATCATGCTTTTATGAAAATATTTATAAATAGTTTTTAAATCAAATAATAAAATTTCAGATGGATCATTAATTACTTTATCATTAATTGCTGAATTAATACCATTACTTATCATATCAAAACAATTATAATCTTTATTCCAAAATCCTTCTCTTACCTGCAAAGTATTAAAATTATATTCCTTAAGTTTCATCTCAGGAAAGCATCTAGAAATAAAATCAAAACAAGAATGCCATTTTTTCTTTATTCTACTATATAATTTTGCATCTTTAAGTAATTTTGAAAAGAAAATATTATATATAAATTCCTTTGTTATTTTAATATTATTTATTCTTAAATAATACTTAAAGAGTAATATATCGTATTCTAAAATATAATCTGTTTTGAATTTTTTAATTTCATTATTTAATAATCTTTTATAATCTATAAATACTTGATTTAAATTATGATATTCCGTCCTATTAATTTTCTTGCATTTTAAATTAAGATTATTTAATTTTACCCATATCTGTTGTCTAGTTCTTTTTAAAATATATGATAATTCAAATACATCATTATATTTATATTTTTCTTTTAAAATTTGTATCTCTTCATCAGTCCAAATAATTTTGTCCAATATTATCATCCTCCAATTTAAATTATTTTAAATTAAAAAAGAACTGGCAATTAAACCAGTCCTTGTTTACGTTTTGTAAGATATTCACATAATGTTTCAGTCCTTAAAAATACCCAACAATATTTATTTGTGTTTTCATTTAATGTTCTAGCAATATATCTTTCACCTATATTTAATAATTCTTTCTTAAGTCTATTACTGTAACAATAAAAAGGTTTCAAAATTAAAAACACTTCCTTTAAATTATATTTACCTTTTATTTGTTTCTCCATCTCTTGCTTTAATGCCTCCATCAGTTAAATCTCCATCTGCAACTGACGGACGGCCTCCTTCGTCATCTTGACTACCAGAATTTTGATTCATACTAATAGGAGCAACCCATAATCCTTTTGATTTAATTAAATTTTCAAATTCTAAAGTAGCATTGTAATCATTAGTATTGTGACCATTGATGCTAGTAAGTATATTTAATGATCCTCCAATAGAAGTTAATTTATATTCTCTGTCAAAAAATTCTTGCTGATTATACCAAGTTGTTTTCCAAATATTAAGTTTAAATGTATATTTTTTGCGTAAGTTTACATTGCTAATTCTATAATTAAACCAACTCTGTATTTTATCTAACATGCTAAAAACTATTGATTGGATATAAATTAAATTCTGTGCTATACCAACAGATGAATTTGTACTTGAACCTCCGAGTAATAAAGGATTTGCTCCTGCTTGCATATATGCCATCGATTTAGCAAATTCAGCTAAATTAGTTTTTTCATTTTGTATGCTTCTAAATGGAATTTCACGTAGAGGATATGGTGATCCAGTTATAGTAACTTTATCAGAAACCCCAGAAGCTACAACATTTACCCATTGAGACACAATATCTGGTTCTACTAATGGAATTCCTGTTTCTTTATCGTGTGGAAATTCAATATTAATGAGTTTTATTGAATCGTCCCTTGAACTCTCAATCTCCTCATCAATTAAATCATTTAACAAATATAACTCAGTAAATAATTGACTATATAATGGCAAGAAGAAAGTATCATTGTCTCCACCTAATTTAATACAACATACTTTATCACTAGATAGAGGTTGCCACTCTGGATACCTTAATCTATCTGAATTAGTTTTATACTTATTATACAAAACCTTAAATTCATCAGGATATATTTCTTCCCATACGAATTCAGAAAGTTCACTATCCCTTAATAATTCTTCAAAATATTTAAAGTTAAATTCTACAGTAAATTGTCCTGATTTTATTGAACGTAATCTAACATATTTTATTGGCAAATCCCATAAATAAGGGAAATTACCATCATTCTTTTCAAATCCACAGTAAGCACCATATCTAACTAAACTTTCTATAATTCTACGTCCTGTTTTTTTTATATCTATACTATCAATATATTTTCTAACAGTAGAAAACTCATTATTAAAATTCTTTAGAAGTTTATTTATTATCTCTTGTGATTCTTCTTCAGATAATTCTTTTGATGTTTGATTAGCAATTTCTTCTTTTAATTTTTGCATTGTAGAAAAATCAGGTTGAAGATAATTATCTAATGTAGCCATATTTGTAGTTAAATTAACTAATACTTTATACATTCCTTCAGGTGCATATAAATTATCTGATAAATCAAGTATCTCATTTTGATATTTTTGTGGATTGCCTAACCATAATTTTATTTTATCAATTGTTACATTTTTTAAATTTCTACGTTTATTTGTAAATAATCCACCTATTCTTGATAGAGAAAAGTTTTTTGCTGATTCCCATGATTTTTTTAATGAGAATAGGGTGGGGGAGAGGTTTTGTTGATTGTCCATTTAAAACCTCCTTTCTGTTTATTTTGATTATATTTATTTTTGAATGTATAATATTATATTATTAGTTTATCGTCTTGCACGAGATGATTTATTTGCTATTGCAAAATATGATGAGGGGGATATGTTAGTGTTTTTCTTTTTCCCTGTAATATGTTTTCTTCTTAATTCTGATAAATACCATGCAAGCATAGCTATACAATAAGCTCTATCATCATATAATCTACCTACTCTATCATCCCTTAAATCATATCTATAATTACCATTTGTTCCATCATATCTATACATGTTAACTAACTCTTCTTTAGCTAAATCAATATTTTTTAAAGCTAATTCTTCATCAAAAGATAATTTATATGATTTTTCACTATCGGCAAAAGTTAAAAATCCTTTCATATCATAATCTTCAGTAAAACTTATTAAATCAAGATTTAACATTTCAATAAGTGCATCAAATAATATTTTTTTATATTTTTGTGGTGAAAGCAATTTAATTTTATCAACCGCATTTGGAAATTTTGAAATATAATCTGATGATTCAATTTTATCAATTAAACCTTTATGTTTAATTCCAGTATTATCTTTCCAATCTTCCATAAGATAATCTGCAATATTAACACCACCACCACCACTCCCTGCATCAATACAGATAGTTTCTATATTTTCATAATCAGCAGATTGTTTACCATTATAATCTAAAATCATTTGTTTTAAATGATTTACTTGTTCTGGTGTTCTCATTGGTGTTTTCTTTTTCTTAGCAATATCAACAAAACTTACACCATTGCATATTTCCATTTTATAACCAATATTATCATCGAATATAATCTCTCCAACCATTGTAATAGCATTGTCATAAGATCTACTAGGATCATATGCTAATGCAAACTTTCTATTACTATCATTAGCAAATATAGGTTTTCTTAATTGAGAATTTCTAATAAGTACAGATCTTTTAATAATTTGCTTATCAGAGCCTTCCGTAGTAAAAATATTTTTGTATTCCCTCATTCCCTTGTCGTAATTCTCACGCATAGCATTATCTATTGTTTGTTGACTAAGTAATGGAACTGGATATAATTTTCCATTAAAAGTTGCATTTATTACTACGTCAGAATTTATATCTGCTACAAAATAATTAGAATCACCAATCATCATTTTTTGTGCATATTCTCTATATATTCTAAAAAAGAATGTATCTGTACTTGATGCTGAAGATGCAAATATTGCTTGGTTTGGAAATTGTCTTGGAAATGTTGATACATCAATATCTCCACCAAGTCTAAAACTACTATTTTGAGTAATAAATGGCAATGATGCAGTAAATAATTCATCTGGAGCAAAACCACTTTCGTCATAAAAATTGCAATTTGAGCGTTTAGAACGAATGTTATTAATTGCCCCATTTAATGAATTTACTGCACTACCGTTATAAAGGTTATATTCAAAAGAACTTGGATTGTGCGTAAAACCATCTTTATTAGAAGCACTTTTTACAGTTTCATTTAGAAAAACATCTGTTAAACCAGTAAAAGATGCTATTTCTTTTTTTGCTATTTTTTCAATTTTTGAAAACATTTCTTGACTTTGGCTTCCTGAACCAGCTAAAATATAAGCCTGAAAATTTGGTATAAGTAAACTTTTTGCCATTAAAAAAGGAGAGCCAAGAGTGGTTTTCCCTGATGATCGTCCCATACACCAAACACAATTAGGAGTATACCAACTTTTTAAAAATACAAACTTTTGAAAATCAAGAAGATCTAATCCAAAAAATCTTTCCGCAAAACGCACGGGAAATTTTCTACCCCAATTAACTATTTCAGCAAGTTTCAAATATCCGTCTATTTTTCTTTGTGACATAGTTTTTTTATTCACTAACTATGCCACCTTCTCTAATTTTTATTTTTAATAATCTATTTTCTTCTTCTAATTCTATATTTTTCTTTTGTAAATTTTGAAGTAAACTACGTTGTTCATTAATCATAAAAGTATAATCATTTTCATCAAATTGTAATTGTTTTAGAATACTATTATTACTAATATCTGCTACCTGTTTCATTCCTTCGCAAGTTTCTATATCAAAAAGATTTACTTCCACTTCCATAAAACCTTTTTCTTGAAGTTGTTTAATAATTCCAGATAAAGTACCTGCACCTTTAGATTTATTAGTTGCATGATTAACTGAGATTCCATTATCTTTAGCCATAGCAAGAATAGCACGATATATTTTATCTTTAGTTTCAAATAAAGACTTAACTCCACCAACTTGACTTTGAACATTACTTATATCATTAGTCATTAATGTTAATGCTTGATTAAGTTTATCTATTTGATTAAAACTTTTAACTATTTCAATTACTATAGGCAATTTAAAAGAATCTTCAAGTGTTGATTCGTCAAGAAAATCAACTAATGTATTATATAAATATTTTTTATCCATTGGATTATCATTTTCAAATGGATCATAACCAACCATACGAATTACATCTTCTTTATTACGTTGGTCTTCTTCATTTGTATCTAATTTTATTTCAGTCTCAAATATATTTGTATTCTTATCTGATTCTAATGGAGTTGATTCTGAAAATGTTCGAGATCCATATTGTGGCAATGAATTTACTTTTTGAAAATATATCTGTGCAATGTTACTATTACTATTATTTGCTTGTTGTTCTGCACTATAATATAAACTTGATTCAAAATATACATCAAGTAATCTACATAAAAAATATAGTGCAATTTTACAATCATCATATTTTTTAACCAAATATTCGTACAAATCTATACAACATTGACGGCATACAACCATCCGTTGATTATTTGCTTTTAAAATTATTGAATTAGATTTATAAAAATCTTTATCTTGATTTTTTTCTTGTCCACAACAAACACATTTAAAAATAACTTTTTCTTTTTTAGGTTGTGGCGTACTTGCCACAGTTTTTTTTACTCTAGGAATAAACGCCACACTCCTTATATTTAACTTACTTTTAAATCTTTATCAGTAATTTTTCTTAATTTACCATATTTGTCATCATTAATTTTATTACCTATATTAATATTATAATGTGAATGACCTTTGTCATTAGATTTAAGCCATTCTAAAGCATTATTAAATTCTTCTAATATAATTTTATCAGAAGGTAAATAATCATAAGGTGATTTAATAAATATTTGTTTCCAACCATTTCTTTTTAATATTTGATATCTAATAATTTCTTTTTTATTAAATTCTTTTTCATTAATATTGCCTAATTTAACTTGTAAATCATGTCCTCCACCTGAATATTCTAAAGCTATTTTATTATTTATAAATGCTATATCTATTGCGTACCCCTTAGTATAATCATCAACATAATTTAATTCACCACCTAATAAATTATGTAAATATATTTGTTGTTTAGAACATTCAATACCATTATTATCAGACATAGTTTTCATTGCTTTTTCTTTAATTGATTGAACTTTCATTGGATGATCTTCACCATATTTATCTAATAAAATTAATTTATTTTTTATTTTAATATCTTCTCTTTGAAATTGATTTTCTACTCCATATCTAATTAAATTTAATTCTTTATTTTTTATTGACTTACATTCATCACAACAATCAAAAGAAATATCATTTTGTTTTCTTGCATTATATCCGTCATACCTAGTTGGATATTTTTTACCACAATAATCACATTGTACAATAACATCTATATGACTATTTAATGGAACATCTTCTATTCTTACTTCTAATAATGTGTTTTTAGGAACACGCATACCATCTTTTGTTTTTCTCTTAGGTAATGGATAACCTAAACTTTCATAATGTTTTATCTTTTTACCATTTAATTTTATTTCAACTGTTTTACTAACTAACATTATCTATCACCAATACCTTTCTACGCAATTTTATTTTTTGTTCTCTACACATTTCCTTTAAATTAAAAATAAAAAAGAAGTTAGGTTGCGTAGAGAGGGGGATAGCTACTTCCCCTAAATACCTAACTTCTTAAAATAAACTTATATAATATTTTTATTTTAATAATTCATCTAATTCTTTTTTATATTTATTTATATCTTCAAGAGAACCATCTATACAATTATTTAATAAAGTTATAATTATATTAATATCAATTACATGATTTTCTTGTATATATTTTAGCAATGCTTTAAATGTTAATTTTCTTGTTACTTCTTGAAAAATTTTAGTATTTAATAAAAATAAATTATCATTCAATCTAATCAACCTCACATTTTTATTTTAATAAATTCTTGCTTTTATGCATAATTTAATGCACAAGAAAATTCACCCTTAAAAAATAATATCAAGGATGAACTTTATCTACATTAATATTATATTACTTATTCATCATTACACATTTGAATATAATTCTTATGATTCTCCCATCCAATTTCCTTACCTTTAATATAAATGTCACCAATTAAATTAAAAATACACTGTGGACAATTATCTCTTTTTAATACTTCTTCAGTAAAATAAGCAATTAATTTTAATTCTTCAATTTCTTCAGAACTAATATAATTCTCACATTCTTCATCACAGTCTATGCATTCACTACAACCAGGACACTTACTTTCTTCACAATCATCACATTTATCTTCAATTTCATCTTCATCATAATCTTCAATAAAAATATCTGCAAATTCATCTAAGATTCCCTTAACTAATCTCCTATTACCGCGACTTTCTTGAATTCTCTGTGTATATACTTCTAATAATTCATCATAGTCAAATTCTTCTACTACTTCGTCTTCACACTCTCCACAACATTCTTCCTTACTACATTCACCACTTTCACAACAATTATCATAATCATTACATGTTTCACATTGACATTGACAATCAGCATTATCATCATCATATTCATAAGGATTTTCATCTAATTCATCAATCTTATCTTTATTATATTCACTCAAACCACTAACAAAATCTTGATAAGTTTCAAAATCCACTTCTTCACCGTCAATATAGAACTTTGATGCTACGTGTTCAAAAGTTTCATCGTCATAATAATGTTTGGTTGTTAATTGCATAATTTAAATTTCTCCTTTTAATATGTAAATTTATTTTGATTGATATGTTATATTAGTATTATATATTGATTACAACATATCCTTTTCTTTTAAGATTAAAGTGTTTTTAGAGCATTCGATACTAGCATTTGCATTCATACTAGTAACTTGTAAACTATGATCAACATTCATCTTATTTAGAATTAATGTCACACTGTCATCCATACTAAGACCACTGTTAATTAACCCAGTATAGAAACCTGCATAATAACTTGCATCTTTTAATCCTGACTTAAATTCATTATTATCTAATTGAATATTATCATCTTCTACTAAGTTGTCACTAGATATTTCTAATGGTTCGAAGAATAAAATTACTTCGGAAGTATTAGAAGATAGGGGAGTGGATAAAGTTAATTCTTGTTCTTGTAAAGTTGTATTTGATTTATTATTATTTGTCATATTATATTTTTTCTCCTATTTATAGAATTTTATCAACGCATCCAAAAATCATTGCTTCTTCAGGCCAAAGAGAAACATCTAAGTCAAGTTTAGTAATTTCATCTAATTTATTTTGAGTAATATCGGTATATTTTAATATTATATCTTGACATCTACGCCATAATTCCTCTAAATCTTTTAATTTTCTCTTAGATTGTTCTACTGATGTATTCCCTAATTCATAAGATTGCACCTGATGATACAAAAATCTTGTATGTCTTTGACAAATACGTTCTGAACAAGAAATAAAAATTTTAAAAGCACCAGAAAAAATTATTCCATATGCTTTACCAATAATTCTATATCCCATATCTTTAAGTGTTTCAATAGTAGAAACAATACTTAAAGTTGCATAAACTGAACCGCCATAACTTGAAATTTTTAATATTATAGGTTCTGCATCTTTAGGATTTATGCCACTTTTTTGATCTTTTTCTACTATTTTATCAAACATTCTATTAACTATAAATTCCGTATCTTCATTGATAGTATCGTCATTAAGATATATTGTCCGTTCATTTATATAAGCATTGAGTTTAATTTCTTCTACTATTTTATTAGTAGGAATCATAATTTCCATGTTTTTATTACCTTTCGGCATTAAATTTTAATTTAAAATAACTTCTGTAGTAGTTAATCCTTTCTTATTACTAATTTCAATCAAAGTAGCACCAGATTTGCTTCCAGTTAATAATGTATCAGAGAAAACATCACTACCCATAACTGAGGGTAATAAAATAACTTTTATATTACCATTTTTATTTTCTCCAACAGTAAGTATATTTTCATGATGAAAATGCCCAAGTATGAGCAAATCAATATTAATTCTATGTAATATTTGAAGTTCTTTTACTATATCGGCAATTTTCTTACCTTTAAATTGATGACCATGACAAACAAAAATATTTTTATTATTAATATTAAAATAAGCATAATCTGTAGTATAAATAGGAATATTAATTCTATTATTATTTTTAAGACTTCCAGCAATCATATGTATAATTACTTTTTCTAAATCTTCATCAGGAAATTGTCCTGCCTTAGAATCAAGAAATCTTACTTCACTATGATTAAAACTTATTACATGATGATAGGTGAGAGGAATGTAAATTGATAATTGATTTAACCATTCAGACATCATTTTACTAAATTCAATTACACTATCAATAACTCCTATTTCAAGAGCCTTAATAGAATTTAGTCTCAATAAACCCTCAATATTATCTCCACCATTAACTATATGCAAATATTTAATATTTCTATCAGAAATCCAATCAATTACTTCTGATAATAATAAATTCATTCTATCATAGCAAATTTCCCTTGAATAAGAATTATTTACTGAATCAAATTTCTTTGAGAAATGAATATCAGATATTCCTAATAAACCAACTTTTTCACCATTATCTAGTATGAATTCTTGAAATTTTGGTACTTTAACAGTATTTATACTATTTTTAATTTCATCAAGAAATAATTCAAATCTGGCATCTTGTCTTATTAATTTATTTAATTCAATCCTTAATGTTTGTATTTTAACTTTTTCTTTCTGTAATTCAATTTTCTTAGTTTCTAATTCATTCAATACTTTATCATCACTAATATTCTCATTAACTAACTTATCCTTTAAATACTTATAAATCTCATACGCACCATAACCTTTAGGTTGTATCGCTTTTCTAAGAGAATCATAATGACAATTAAAACCACAATATTCTGCTATATCACTCCAATCTAAATCATCTGGTTTTTCTTCTATTTTTATTTCTGCCAAACGTATAAGATAGGGAATTGTGTCTTCATCTGATTTTTGTTTATATCTTTCCATTTATCCTCCGAAGAATAAATTTAAAATAGGGTAGAGGAGATTAATCCTATTACCCATAATCGACCATTTTATAAACTACAAACACAATTTTTATTCGTTGCAATCACCCTTGTACTTTTGCACATATTACTTATTCCTTCTTCTAATAATTCTTTCATTCGCAATTTACTTTTCTCTTCCGAATGTACTAAATATATTTTGTCACAATTAATTCCCTTTAAATAATTCAACAATTCGATTTGTCCAATATGAGAAGAAAAACTATTTAAAATAGTAATCCCACATTTATTTTTATAACTTTTACCTTCAATAGTAATAAATTTTTGTCCGTTCTTAATTTTAGAAGCGATACTACCTTCAGGTGAATAACCAACTGTAATAATATGACATTTAATATCAGATATATATTCCTTTAAATAGTTAACACTTCGTCCCTTTAATAAAAATCCACTACTACTTAATACGATCTTGGGTAATTTATCACTAACACTTATTTTACTTTCATTATAATCTTTGATAAATCTAACATTTTCCCAATTACAAACTTTATCAAATAATTCTTTATGTTCACCTTGTAAAGTATCCTTATATACTTTTGTTATTTCCCAAATCAAAGGTGAATCAACTATTATAGGAATTTTAAAATCTTTATCTTCACCAAATAACATATATAAATCAGTTAATAATTGTTGTGATCTAGATAAAGAAAATACAGGAATTAATATTTTACCTTTATCCATTAAACATACTTGATTAACAACCGTATTTATTTTCTCTAAATCTTTTATTCTATTTACTTTAATATTCTTTTCATCTGCACCATATGTACATTCACTAATTACTATATTTGCTTTACTGCAATATTCAGTATCTTCAACATAATAATTTTTATTTTGATTGCCTTTTAAATCAGAAGTATATAATATCTTCTCAATGTGTCCTGTACTTGTTTTTAAGAATAATTCCAACTGACACGCACCAATTATATGTGAATTACGTAAAAATTTAAAACTTGTATTTTCATCGAGTTTATAAATAATTCCATAATCATAAGTTTCTATTAAATTTAAAGCATTATAAACATCATCTTCATTGTAAAAAGATTCAAATTTCACACCCCGTTTTTTAGATATATACTCAGCATCTTTTCTAATAATATTAGCAGAATCTTTTAGCATTGGTTTTGCTAACTTAGAAGTTATTTCTGTAGTTATTATTTTGCCTTTAAAACCATCTCTCACTAATTTAGGTGTTAGTGCCATGTGATCTGTATGAACATGATTAACAAATAAATAATCAATAGTTTTTGGTTTAAAAGGGAAGTGCTTTGCATTATCTTTATAATCTTTGATTGAATTTGAACTTTGTATTAATCCACATTCTAAGAGTATGTTATTATATTCAGTTTCTATTAAAATCATAGAACCAGTTACTTGATAGGAGTTTGCTCCGATAAACTTTATTTTAATTTTTGATTTTTTCTTTTTACTCAATAAAATCAATCCTTCATTATTGATTTATTATTTATATTAAATATGTATTCATTTAATTGTTCTAAATTGTTATTATATGTACCATAAACATGATGAAAAGAACCATATTTATGAAAATCATGGCAATTACTACATAAAGTAATTCCATTATTTATGTCAAAACGTAATTCAGGATACTCAAAAAAATTTAATATATGATGTGCTCTTAAATTTCCACCTTTATTATCACCACAACATTGACAAGCATAATTATCACGTTCAAAAACTTGTTTTCTCCAATCAGACATCTCTATAGAATGTCTAATTCTTTCATTTTCGGGTGTAATTCCACCTTTCCAATTAGGATTATTTTCTCCTGAAAAACTTTTACTTAATTTATCTCTATGTCTTAAAATATATGTTTCAGACATTTTCTTTTTAACATCATCTCTCTGCATACACCATTTAACACCATAATTTATAATATTATATTGAATTATTTTATCTTTTACACCTTCTATTTTCATAATATTTGCAGTTCCATATTTTTCAATAAAAACTTCTTGTGCTTTTATATTTTTACATTTTTCACAACAATCTTTTTCTATTTGTTTTGATTTTAAATATAAATAATCCTTATATGCTCTTTTTATAATAGTTTGTTTACAATAATCACATAATAATTCTACTTCTGTGTGACTACCTTCAGGTAAATCGTTCACTTTAACTAATATTTTTGTACCTCTTTTAACTCTTTCTTTTCTACCTATTTTATAAGTAGGTATATAATAATTTAAATATTTATAATGCTCAATATTAGCACTACATAATTCAATTTCTACTATTTTCGTTAATAACATTCCATTCCTCCTTATTTTATATATTTACATAAAAATAAGGAGGTAGAGGGGTGTCTCACGACATGCCATACCTCCAAATATATTTATAATTTAATATAATCTATAAAATATTAAAAATCATACCCATATGATTCACTAATCATATTTATCAATCCTTTACGGAAATTTTTATTACACTAATATTACTATTTATTTACCTTATTTAATTTTATTCCTTAATACCATACATCTCTCTATCAATTATATCTTTCATAAAATCGGGAACCATAGGTTTTTTTCTTCTTGATTTTTTTTTACCGCATATGGTAGTTAAATCAGGATATTTTCCACCCTCCATTTTTAAAATATTTTTAGAAATTAACCATTCTTTTTCTTGTTGAGATATTGATTTCAAGTTAAATTAGATTCTCCTTTTATTAAAATTTATATTTAATTAGCATTCACTCATTATGAGCAAATTTATTTGTCAAAATTAAAAAAGAGAGTAAGGTGTAAACCAAACTCTCTTCCGCATTGAATCGTTCCAACTTTTATTAATATTTAATATTAAAATATTAATAAGGTATAGACTCTCCTTTAAAATTATTATAATACTATATCATATAGTACGTTTTAATAAAGTATTATCAACATACTACAAATTCAATAATATCAATACTTTCTAATACACAAAATATAAACTTAATCTAAAAAATTTAGACCTTTTAATAATTTATATTGTGTTTTCATATAAAATTTTCCGAATATATTATAATCCCAATTATCATCCTCAAATACTTCTACTAGTATATCTTCATTTGAAATATCTTTATTTCTAAAACATTTTAATACTTCTAATTTATTAGATGAAAATAATAAATTTAAACATATAACGGAATATTTAGAAAATCCTATATCATCATTAATTATTTTAAAACATTTTCTAAGAATATGTAAAATAGTAGAAGTTTTTATTTTATAATTCATTAATTCTTTAACTGCTTTTTCTTTTTCTTTTCTTCTTATATAACTTTTTGCATTGTCATTTAATTTACAAGTATCAATTTTTAATCCATTAATTTTTTTACCACATTGACTAATAATTTTATATATAATATTTATTTGTTTATAATTTACATTATCTAATTCACAAGGAGTAATAAGCAAATCTTTAAAATCTATATTTTTACATCTATTGCCACCATCAAAAACTAAAACATCTTGTAAAATATCCATAGGAGTATTAAATTTTTCAAACATTCTATATTCACCAGATTTGAATATCATAGAAAAAAATTTTGGGACTGTCATTTTATTAACTTGTTTACCAAATCTGTCCTCACCCTCAACATATATAATATTTGCATTATTTTTAATTATTTTAAGTTCATTATGCATATTAACATTATCAAATAATTTTTTACTTTTATCTATTTCTATTTGAGATAAAGAAGATAGTCTACTACTTAAATTATATAATTCATCTATTATATCTTGGGATTTATTATTAAATATAGCATCATTCATATAAGAATTTATTACTTGTGATAAATTTATTATCTTACCTATATAATTATTGCTCAATACAATATCTAATTTATTTATTTCATTCATATTATATTTTCTTGGTTTTGCTACACCTTTAACCATATTTATAGGAGTTTTAAAATTATCCTCACAATATTTTGCTTTATCAATTAACAAATTATGGCATAATAGTAAAATAGTGTCACTATCTACATCACAGCCCTGTAACCTATCTGGTGCATCATTATCAAAAAAATTAATTGCACAAATATTATCAGTTAAATTAAACCAATTATACTCTTCGTGTTTTTTATTTACAGTATACATTACATTTCCAGCATTCACATGAGGATTTCTTGAAGCACAAAATTCTTGACCATCCTTATAATAAGGACAATATATTTCTCTTTCTTGCATAATAGAAGTATTATTATAATTACCTATTGAAGCTAATAACATTTCATAAGGATTGGCAAATAATGTAACATATTTTGTATTTTCTAATCTTATTTTACCCATCCTTAAATTATTTATATAATTAGAAATTAATTCACTTTTAATATCTTTAAATTTTTTTGTTTTCATTATGTCTGGATTAATCAATAATAAACCATTTATTAAATCAATAGTATCATATGAAGAAATATCTCCTTCATCAATACTTTCATTAAAAAGATAATTTAATTTGTAATCTCTTAATAAATAATTACGGAAAACAACATTATCATTTTTTAATGAATTAACATATTCTCTTTCTGATTTAGTTAATTCTATTAAATCTTCATAAGTTAAATTTGGAATACTATTTAATAATTGATAAGTTGTCCTATTATATGTTCCAAAATTTGTATCTTTATCGCATTTTACTACACCAAAAGTAGAATCAACATTATTTATCCAATGTTTATAACAATCTTTTAATTTACCTGTTTTTATTTTATAAGCGAATTTTAAGAATTTTAATGAATTAGGAGTAGTTATTAATTTTATTTTGTCAGCATCATAGGTATTGCCAAACATATCAGTAAGTTTTGTTATTTTATTTTTATTAAACCATGATTGAAGTTTTGTATTAAAAGCACAGCATTTAAACATATCATTTCTTAGGAGCATAAATCCATTATCACTTTTATTATATTTTTCAAAAATAGATTCATCAAGTAATCCTTGCCCATCCGTTAAACAATTTCTTAATATCAATTCTTCATTATCTGTATTTATCTTGCCATTAACTTCTCTTGTTACACTTGCTATAACTTTAAATTCTTTACCATAAATATCATCAATCAATAAAATTTCTGTTTTAGGATTTAATTCTATTATAAAATCTATATGACTTGATATTAAACTTTCATAAGCAAGTAAAGAAGTTAAATCTAATAATTCATTATCTTTAAATTTTATTCCTAATCTACTTTTATTTAATAATTTATTTTTCATGTTTTCTTGTATAAATAATGCAAAACCATTTTTTGCTTTTCCAGAACCTCTTTTATAAAAAATATATTTAATACCATCCATTTCAAAGCCATTATTGTATAAATAACTTCTAATTTTATTTTTATTTGCTATAAGTATTCTTTTACCTTTATGTTCTTCACCATTTTTGTCTATCCAATTTTGTTCTTCGTCCCAAACAGTATAATTTTTATCAAAAGTTACATTTATTATTTTTTTAGTATACTGTTTATCATTTAAAATATAAAATCTATTTGGAAACATTTTATTGATTCTTATTGTTTCTAAACTATAAGGAGAAGTGGCAGAAAATAATTTGTTTCTATCTCTTTTTTTAGAGGTAGTTTTTTTACCTTCTTGAATATCTTTATATATGTATGCTCCTTCTAAATTCATTATATATGTATTATCAATTTTCAAACTATCACCTCATAATAATTATTTTGTTGTTGTTCTATGTATTCATCATAATACATCCATACTAATTTCTCACCTGTTTCTGGATGTTTACCTGCTGATTGTTTATTGCCATTAATACAATTCCATATATTTTTTATATTGTAATATTTTTCTGCATCTATTAATGAATTAAATATTTCCATAGTATTTAAACATATAACTTTTATTTTTCGTTTTTGACTACTATTATAACCATTCATTTTCATTATTTGTTTTGCATTATAATTACACCATCCAAGAGTATTTCCTTGCTTTAAATACTTTATTATTGAAGAATAATGTAATCCTATTAATTCTGCTATCTCTTTTGTACTTTTAATCCCATTATTCCAATAATCACATGCTACTTTAACTAAACTACTACAGGCATATTCATGGCATTTTAACCAATTAATATCTTCTTTTTTAAAATTCAATAAATTTGGTAAATCAGATTGCATGATACTATTTATAATCCATTCCATTTCTGATTTTCTACAATCTAATACTGTATAATTATTTATTCCATTTAATTTTGCTAATATTTCCTTTTGTTCATCATTATTTTGTATATCAGATAAAGAATTCCATATACCTGTATTTTCTTCATAATGTTGTCCACCATGAGTTTCTATTATATAATTTTTATCATTTATATAAAAATCATATTTATAATCATTACACCAATCAAAATTATTCTTACTTAATTGTAATATAGAGTTTATATTTAATTGTTTAAGTAAAGATATAATAAATTTTTCAGGATAACTAATACCATCAGAACATACGTTGCAACCAAAACCTTGTTTAACTATACTATATATATGTATACTTTTTTCGTAACTACAATTAGGACAAATAAATATTTCAGTTTTATTACTACCACTATTTAAAAAAAATCCTTTTTCTTTATTTTTTAACATTTCTGCTATATGTGGATGAGTAGTCCATAAATCATTATAACCTCTTAATACTTTTTTACCAGAACAAACACTACATCCAGTTCCTCTTTTTAAATTATACTCATTAATACTATCTATATTACCACATACCAAACATTGATAATCATATCCTTTTTGTTTGCTTTTATTCTTAGTAATTGATATTTGATTTATAATCTTAATACCTTCTACTATATCTCCTATATTAAATTTATATTTTATAGTATGTATTCCTAATAATTCTCCAATTTTACAGTATATAAAATTACCAGTATTTATTAAAAATTCATCATTATTATATTTAATTTTTAATTTTCTAGTATATTTATTATATTGAATAATTGTAACTTCATCATTTATTTCTCCATAAATAAATTCAACTTTACAACCTATAGTATTTCCCCAATCAATACAATTATCTTTATGTTTATATTTAGGCAATTTATCCAAAAAACTTTTTTAAATAATATATCTTTTACCAAATAATTTATCCTCCTTTATATTTATATTATCATTTTATAAAAATTTATATTAGTATAAGAGATATTCACTCTTATACTAATCACAATCTTACCAATCGTCTAATTAATTATTTAACAATCATTTAATTCACCTTCACTACCCTTATACCACTCACACTTTTCACATTTTCTATCAGAACAATCTAATTCACTTACATCTCCATCATATCTACAGAAACTATCTAATTCTTCATCATCTTCAAATTTATCCTCTTCATCCTCACTATCATCACTAAATAAAATAGGTTCATCCGCACCATTATACCAAGTATAACTAACTAATTTACATTCATATCTCTTAACACCAAATAAATTACAAATATTATCAACTAATTTATCAATTAATTCCATATTTATAATTGCTGTCTCATATTCCTCACCACAATGTAAATTGTAATCTATACCCCATCTATTATTATCATGGTCTTGAACAATTTCAAATTCACTACTATCATAATAGAAATAATTAACAATATTATTTTCATCGCAATTATCTAAAAAATTTATATAATCTATATCATCTGGTTCTCTTTTAAATATTTCTCTAAAATATAAATATGCTTCATGATCTAATTTGTCTTTCAATTGTTTAATTTCTAATCTAATTACTAGTTTTGTTTCATTGTATGACATAATTATTTCTCCTTTTTATTATATTTATTTTAAATTTATCAAACTCTACACAAATAGTTAATTTCTTTAACAATTTCTTCTCTTGTCATTTTAACTTTATCAAGTAAATATTCAATTAATGTTTCATCATCTACTAAATCTCCAAGACAATAATCACAACCTGCTAAACTATAACCACCTTCATAATCTTTTCCATACTTTTCTAAAAAATCATCACCACATTCATCAAATTGTCTACCACAACTGCAAATATAATAAGTACCACAATCACAAAAAGTTTCTCCACAATGGTCACATACTAAATAATCTACACTCATAATATCATTTCTCCTTTTTATATTATAATTATCATATTATTTTTATGTATATATTCAATTTCCAATCTACCATCTATCCCAAACAATACTCTCTATCTCTTTCATACCACATCTCAAGTAATCATTCATGCATTCACGACAACAAAACTCATTCCCATTAATATCTTTAACTATGTATTTTTTATCACTTTTATCAATATTATCAAAATCCTTCAAACACTCTGAACAATATCCTGTTACAACATTTATATTAATATTATATAAATTAACTAAATTATTTTTATTTTGTCCCATCAATAATCATATCTCCTTGCCTTAACTCTGCTCCTAACCCCACATTCTCATCCATTGCAATACTACCAATTTCAATATCAATATAATCATCTACCAAATTAAATAATACATTTTCTAAATCTAATCCATTAATATGATAACTACTAATACCATATTTAGAATCTAACTTTTTAAGCAAATGTCCTTCTTCCTGATAGAATATTTTACAACCTTTTAATACTCTAATATTTATATCATTATGATGCCAACAATACGTTTTCTTTAAAATTGTTGTAATGTTTATTGTTTGAGTAGGGGAGAGGAGAATATATTCTCCTGAATCATTGTAAATAAGTTTCCCTGAATATGAAATAATATTATTTATTTTTAATGTTCCTAGATTAATTTTGTTTTTATGTTGATTGTTTATCATATGTATTTTCCTTCTTTCTTTTTTATTTTATTATATTTTTTTATATTAATATTCTATCAACTAACTAATATATGTAATTTATTTATAATATTTATATGTCATTATCTAAAACAAATCCAAAACATCATTCCAATCATACCCAACAACATCACCTGTCTTAGCATCAACAATTTCTCTATACTCATCTCCGTCTATCATTTTATAACCATATTCTTCTAATAAATCAGAATTAAATTCATTTTCTTCATATGGAGCAAATATTAATTTTTCTTGATTAGTATCCTCATCTAATATGTATAGATTCGCTTCGATGTTCCATGACGAAAAGATTGCTAGGATTAAGTTTTCTTCTTCAAAATAACCATTGTCACCTGAGTAATTTTCATAATAAAATTTCATGTGTTTTCTCCTTTTATATTATTTATATTACACTTTTAATTCTATTCTTTGCAATTTCACAATAAGGTTCTTTATCTGTATTTAACAATTCAATATTAATCCATTTTAAATTATATCCTTCATCCCTATTTAATTCTTCACAGCTTAATCCGTGTGTCCCACTTCCTGCACAACAATCAATTGTTTTACCATCAATAGGAGTAACTAATTTTATTAACCATTTAATTAATGCTTTAGGTTTAACTGTAACATGAGTATTGCTTTCACCTTTTTCTTTTTTATTTGCTTTAGGACAATAATAAAATGGTGTAAAATCTTCTTGTTCAATTTTTAAAAAATACCTACTTGCACCACCAACATCACCTAAACCACCTGCATTAGTTGCTAATTCTTCATTTTTATATTTACCATATACACTATCTCCTAAAGCACCTTTACTTTTTTCTCCTTTACCTCCTGTAGATTTACTAATACCACTTTGACTATCTAATATTTCTCCCATAGAAGAATCAAGAATAATATTAGCAGGGAATCTTCCTATCTCATTTGCTGGCATTGATTTATCTTCTGCATATGCACCATATATTTTATTTTCACTATCTGAATAATTAGTTGTTGGATTTTTAGATGCTTTTGCATTGATAATATCTTTATCATCTTGTGAAGTAAGTATTCTACAAGCATCAATATTCATTGCACCACAATTATGTATATTTATATTATTAATATATGTACCTTCTAATGGTTTTTGAAAAACTGTAATAGGTTCATGTGCTGGTTTTAAACCTGAAGTTTTCCATCCATCCCATTGTTTTGCTTGCTCTGTAGATGGTTCTGAATTATAATATTTTCCACCAAATTTACCACCACTATTCCCTGTTGCATCGCTTTTGTATCCACCTTCATGAATTGCACTTTTACCTGCTACACCAGTAATTTTTCTTTCTACTCCTGCTTTCTTATCAAATAATTTACCTATATCTTGATTTTTTGGCATACCAGTTCCGTAAATCCAGTCAATTTCTTCTACTATTTGAAAACCAGCATCTTCAAAAGCACATTTCATTCTATGATTTGTCTTAGGATGTCCGAATATACAAACATAACCTCCTGGCTTGATTATTCTATATAATCCAATTGCTCTTGCTTTACACCATTTATAAAAATCTCCTGTATTATCCCAAGATTTACCCATAAATTTTAAATCATATGGAAAATCTGAAATACAACTATCATATGTATTATCTTTAATTTTCTCCATTACTTCAATATTATCACCTTGAATAAGTTTACCATTGTCTGTTTTATAAATTAATTCCAATATAAAATTACCTCCGTTATTTATTATTTAAAAACGTCAAAATATAACTCAAATTAACGACCCATTTCACCTCTACCATAAAATATACATAAATGATTTTACCTCTTGAAATTGACACAAAAATTTCGTTAAAAATCGCTTAAATATGTCAATAAACTATTGATTTAATTGACTTTCTAATCATATTATCAACAAAGTGGTATTATTATTGAGTTTGTGAGTGTTACGTATTTTAATAATATTTTATATTAATGGTAGAATTTTAGGGTTAAATTTAAAAAATATATTATCATATTTATTATCATCTAAATAATAAATATTAACTTTCTTAGAACCACAATTCTCACCAATCAAAATAGTATTACAATGTTTACATATGTATTTTTCTTCTTTTTCATAATATTCTTTCATTGTTAAATCTAATATTTCTCCACAATAGGGACATGGTGCTAAGTATGATACGTGTTCATCCATAAAAATCTCCTTATATTATTTTATCAATATCTTATTATTAACTTTAAATTCTTTTAATTGATCATTTTTGCCAACAATCTTAAAATGTAAAATATCATGTAAATCATTAATATGTGATTCTTTTACAGTATAAATACTTTCTGTATCTCCTTGTGCCATTAAACTTAATTTAATATTCTTCTCATTTAATTTATTTGCGATACTATTTATAGTTTGATTTGATGTAAAATATATTGCCAAAGTATTTTTATCGTAGCGGTACAATTCTGTGTTATATCTTCCTTTTATGTATATATTATGTTTATTAGTGTGTTTGTCTTTGATTACTTTTTCTGATATTAGATTTTTTTCATAAAATAATGTGTAAATTCCTAAATATTTCTGGATAGGGTAGACACCTCCTTTCTATTAATCATTTTTATTAAACAACATTTTCTGTCTACGTTTTAAAATAGATTGATACATTGTATGAATACGTTTATCTAATCCATCACAACCATATCCGTTAGTTTCTCCATTATAATCAATTCCTTCACAAGCATGACAATTATGTTTATTACAATATGCTTCAATATATTTATCTTCATCAAAGTCTAACATTATTTCATATTCTAATATAATAAAAACCTCCTTTCTATATAAATTTTTGTTACATTTGATTACTTTTACTTGATTATTTATGTATTTGTTTATTGATTAACTATTTGTATTATAGCATAGTAATAGGGTAGATGTCAAGAGATATGTAAATATTTATTTTAGTATTGTGTTAAATTTTATTCTTCATCAAAATCTTCTTCATCTTCAAATTCTTCAATATCACCAATATATCTGCTTTTTACATATTTCTTATCGAAAATGTCAAATATAAATTTACTTATTCCCATAATTTTATTCCCATAATACATAGTAGAACTAATATACAATAATTGTTCTGCCCTAGTCATACCTACATAAAGCAATCTTTTTTCTTCTGCTTCATTGTCTGACTTAGCATGAGGGAGTAATCCATCATTAACTCCTGCTAAAAATACTATTTTAAATTCTAATCCCTTCGACCGATGGCAGGTCATCACCTTAACTTTATCATCACTATCTGATCCCTTAGAAAATCCTAATAATTTATCTACTTCTTCAAGAAAACTATCAATACTATTATATTTATTTGCTAAATTAACTAAAATATCTAAATTATCAATCTTTTCACTTCTTAGATTACTATCAGTGTCTTCTTTCAATATGTATTTATCATAATCTAAATCTTTTCTGATAATATCTATTAAATCTCCAACTTTATATTTCTTTTTCTTTTTAATTTTTGAAACAATATCACATATCTCACTAATACCTTTCTTATATCTCCACTCATTACTTCTAGGGAAGGATACCATACTAGTAAATAATGATTTATTATATTTGTGTGAGTATGTAGTAACTTCATTCAAAAATACATTACCCAAATACCTATTAGGTGAATTATATATTTGCTTAAATGCTTCATCGTTGTTAATATCCTTAACTAATCTTAGATATGACAAAATATCCTTTATTTCCTTCTGTTCATAAAAAAGTGAACTTCCTATAATCTCGTATGGTATATTATTGTTATATAATCCTCTTTCTATTGCTTGTATTTGATAATTTGTTCTAGTTAAGATAGCAAAATCAGAAAAATTAATATTACTATCTGATTCTTTTAATTCTAATATTTTCTCAGCAATATATTTTGCTTCATCTACTTCATCATTAAAACAAGCAAACTCTGGTGATTTATATTTAGGTTTATTTGCTATAGATTCAAAATAATATTTATGTGTAGTTTCTTTTGTATTTTTAACTAATTTATTAGATAATTCAACAATATCTTGTGAACTTCTATAATTAATATTGAGAGGGATAATAGTTGTATCTATCCAATCCTTATGAAAATCAATAAGATAATTGTTATTGGCACCTCTGAATTCATAAATATTCTGAAGTGCGTCACCAACCACAAATACATTGTTATACTTCTTACCTAATAATCTAATAAATTCATACTGTGCAACATTTATATCCTGAAATTCATCTGATGATATAAATTTATATCTATCTTGATATTTTTCTCTTGTTAAATCATTATTTGCTAATAATTTATATGTATGAAGTAACATATCATCAAAATCCATTACTTTTTCATCTTTTTTAACTTCTTCATATCTTTGATATATGTATTGCATTATATTAATACTATAAGGCATATACTTAGTTTCTATTAATTCATCATCACAATTTAATAGATTATTCTTTTGACAAGATATAAAATTAAGTATATCATTAGTATCTACATTTATTTCATTGCTTTCAATTTTAAGTGTCTTAACAACTATATTGTTTATAAATTGTTTTTGTTGCCATTGTTTAATTTTATTATGAAAATAATTATAATTACATTCTCTAAGTATTTTATTTCCTAATGCGTGGAAAGTTTCAATGGTGACGGTATTAACTTTATCTCCTATTAATTTTATTAATCTTTCTTGCATATTTTCTTTTGCTTTAACACTAAATGTAATAGCAAGAATATTTCTAGGATTTACTTTATGTATATTAATAAGATTTACTATTCTATTTGTTAATACACTTGTCTTTCCACTTCCGGCACTCGATAATACACAGCAATTTCCTTCATAGTGATTGATTGCTTTTAATTGATTTTCATTAAAATTCAAAATTAATTATCCTCCTTATTATAAATTATCTTTTAAAATTGATTAATCAATCATAATCTTTACTTAATGCTCTTTTCCAACATTTACCACAGTAATCATTTAAACATTCAAAACTATCTCTTGGATAACTATCTAAACCTCTAATTTCAACACATCCAAGTTGAAGAGCAGGTATAAAACTATGATCATTTATTGATTTATAAAAATTATCAAAAGTTTCTTTACTCCACCCTAATATTTCATAACCTTTAATAATAATCATTCCTTTCTTTTTTATTTAAACCATTTTAAAATACCACTAATTCCACCTAATACATCAAAATTACCACCATAAAATACTCTTGGATTTATTATAATATGAGCTTTATTTAAATCTTTATCATGGTCAATAAATGCTAAAATTGATTCATTATTATCTAATTTAGTTTCTTTTAATTTATCTGTAAGTCTTTTTATGCTATCTTCATGATAACCTAAAATATTTTTTAATTCTTTAACACTCATTAAATTAATATCATCTACATAACTATCTGGATTCCAACATAAAGTATTAGAAAACATAAACAATTATGGTATTATTTTAAAATAAGCACCTAATTGTTTATGTTTTCTTACAGATACATTCTCATATAAATATTTAATTGATTCTATATATAGTCTAGTATAATTAAAATTTGTTTTAATATTTTTCTCTATTTCTCCTTTAAGAAAATAACATTTATTTATTTTGATAATATTATTATCTTGAATTAGAATATTTAAATTTTTTAATTTATTAAAAAATAAAGAAAATTTTTCTCTACTAATTCCAATTAATCTTTGCATGGTGCGTCTTGTCATGGGTTCTTTATTATAAATCAGAATTCCTTTATAATCAACAAAAATAGCAAGATAAAAAAGTTTTGTAATATCTTCTTGAATTAGTTCTGGCAATTGAGAAAATATTTTATCTCCATATTTAAATAAAATAAAAATAAATCCACCTAATTCTTTATTCCATTCTTTCATATCATCATTTAATTGTTTATTTTTTATAGATTTTTCAATTGCTTGTTTTTGTTCTGTTGAGATTATTTTAAAAGTATCTCCTTCATGAATCTCTATTATTTCTCCTGTTTCGGTATCTGTTAATGTTCTAACTATATTATTTTCTATAAATAATCACTCCTTTATAGTATTCCTGCTTCGAGGTCACAAAATTAATATTCATTCCTGCATCGAAGTAACATAAAAAATTAACAAAATTAAGCAATACTAATAGTTTGTGCGGAATTGTCCTTCTCTATCTCAAACTATCTAGTCTTCTATTAGTACAATGAGGATAAGATATAATGAGAATAAATAATAAACAAGATACAAACACAATTATATTAGCATTTTGTTCATTATTTAATCAATTAATCACTCCAAACATCCATAAAATAAATCCACAAACAATTAACGTAGATAATAATAACATAATTTCACCTCCTTTTACTCCTGTTCATATTATACACAATAATAAAATAAATGTCAATAGATATTTATGAATATAATAAATAAAAAATAATAAAATACCCATGTCACCTTTCTTTTGCTTCTTTTCTTTGGTGACAAAAATTTTCTTAGGACGTGCTAGGAACGTAGTTCCGACGCAGGTTCTTAGAAAATTATGCAAAGAAAAGAAGAAGTATAATTAAAAACAATTAATCAATAAATTTACCTCCTATATATTTATATTATCATTCTGTTATTATCAACAAAACGATCAAATTTATTTTATCTATTATTTGTATTCATATTATACTAAATACTCACACAGAAGTCAATAGAATAATAAAATAAAAAATAAATGTACCTATATAATATTAGACACATTTATTTTAAAAAAGTTCCATATATTATATAAATACTTTATTAAAATATTTTTAATAACTGTATAATTCAAAATCAATTTAACAAATACAACCTATTTTTAATTTGTCAATATTATTTTTAACTTTATCTTTTCTTGGATGAACGTAGCACCCTGTAATGGTCAACGATGCGTGGCCTAATTGATTCTGCAATTCTGATAGTGGCATAATTTCTTGTTCTACAACTGTCGAAGCGTAGTTATGTCTCAAGTCATGAACTTTTACCTTACATCCTTCAGTATTATATTTTTTAAAAATACCATTAATACTACATTTATGAATTTTCTCACTTCTTTCGGATACAAATATATAAGGACTATCAGAAAACCTAAACCCATTTCTATCCTTAAGATAATTATTTAATACAATTATTGCAGTTTCATTTAAATAAATTTCTCTTTCTTTATTTCCTTTGCCAATTACAATTAATGATTTATTTTCAATATCTAAATTCTTTAACTTTAAATTAGTAACTTCTTCTCTGCGTATACCAGTATTAGCAATCAAATATATAATAGCAATATTTCTTGATTTATACATAATATTAATATTATTAACAACTTCATTTAAAAATGTAGATACTTGTTTCTCAGTAATATCAGTAGGATTATTTTTCCCTTGTTTCTTAATAAAATCCTGCTTAATAATTATCAAACTTTCAACCAATCCCAACATCAATAAATACTCATTAAATGATTTCAAACTACTTAACTTTCTATTTATACTAGATACAGAAAATTTACTCAGATACAATTTATACAATTTAATATTTTCTCTATTAATATCATCATACATATCAAAATAAACATTAATATCTGCTATATAACTTGAAATTGTATTAATTGATTTTGCCTGATTAATAAGATACTGTTCATACTTAGGGATGAAAAATTTAAAATTTACTTTAGTTTCATTTAGATTAAGATTATTATCATCGTTATTCTCATTGCTCATAATTAATCTCTCCTTTAATTTTATATGTAATTTATTTCATTTATTGACTACATAATATCACAAGTAATTATATATGTCAATAACAATATAAAAATAAAAGTAAAATATATATATTAATTTAAAATGATTACTTGTACAATCACACAATAAATTACTAAATATTAACAAAAATTATTCTATTCTAAATTAATCAATTCAACAATACATTTAAACTAAGAGTTAAGACGATTCTAAAGACTATATTTAAGACGTATTTACTGACAATTGTTAAGAACAAATTAAAAGGAGGGTAGAAATTGAGAATATCATTCAAATTAAATAAAGAATATGATACAGAATTAATCAAACAATTAGAAAAATTTAAGGAAGGTAATTTATCACAAGTTATTAGAAAAATATTAAGAGATAATTTAGTTTATAGGAAAATAGAAATAGAAGATGTGTTTGCTGAAGATAATAAGAGTATTAAAAATGAAGTTGTATCCAATACGAATAATGTTAATGAAACAATAGAAATTAGACAAATTAATAGAAAAGCAGAAATTAATAATAGCAATACTAGTAGTAATAATACAAATAAATCTAAACCTATAAAATGGAATATACCAGAATAATAAAAGGAGATATAATATGAAAACTTATTTATTATGGTACAATTCTAGCACTGAAGGTGTAACATTAGATATTACTGATTTAATAGATGATTTAATGAAAGTAAGATATTTACCTAGAGAAGTTATAGAAGAATTTATAAGAGAAGAATTACATGCAGATGAAATATTTTATATAAATAATATTGGTTGTTTTAGTGAATTGAATGAACAATTTAAAAATGTTAAAGAAATAGTTAATGTTGGTGATGATGTAGCACAGAAATTTATTAATTCAAAATTGGAGGTATAAATTAAATGAGTATTAAATGAGTATTATTCATAGTAACATATTACAAAGTATAATTATTATATTAGGAATAGCAATTATAGATTGGATAGTTAATGGTATTATGATAGAAGAAAAACAAAGTTATGCAAGAATAATTATAACAATAATAGGATTAATAATTATATTATATACTGCAAGTAAATTATTAATAAATATATTTAAATTATTATAAGGAGGTATATCATGTATAAATATATTTTAATCATAATTTGTTTACTATACCCCCTACCTTGTTATGCAATGACTATTACTGGATTAATGGCAGAAACCGTTGGAGTAGGCAAAGACGGATTTGCAATATTATTAATTGTTGGTTGTGCTGTTGCTGCTTTCATAGGAAAACAAATATGTAAAATAATAGGTGAAAATAATTATGCTATATTAGTAGGAATAGTTGCTACATTTGTTGCTACTTTAATTATGGTAAACAAAGGATTTGAGATAGTAAATAAATTATTAGCATATTTTTAGGAGATGATAAAATGTATTTAATTATAATACCAATATTAATATTTGCTATAACTTGTTTATGCTTACCACAATTAATGATACAATTTATATTAGGATTTGTTGGTTATATTATTTGTAAAGTATTATCTAATAGATATATGGCAAAAATGATAGTAGCAATAACCATACTTGCTAGTTTAAATATTGTTATGGAAAAAGTAATACCCATTATTGAAATTGAACAAGAAAAACAAAAATATATTGAAAATAGAATAGAAAATGCAAAAAAATATGTTGATCCTAATAGTAAATTATATAATAAAGAAGATATACAAAAACCTATTGATAAAATAATAGATAATAATATTCCTGATAATTTGTTTTTCAGAATATTAACTGAATATCCAAGAACAAGATAAGGAGTGATGTAATGCAAACTGTAATAGTTAATAAATTTGTAGTAGGTTTAATGGCAATATTTGTTATGTTTAATATGAATATTTTATTTAGAGATAATTTAGATGCAAAGATTTATAAATATGATGGAAATAAATTTTATGGTGAATTGATTGTTAAGGATAATAAATTACCGTTGATTATTAAAGTTAATGAAAATAGTGAGAATAATATAAGTGAGAAAACTTATAACGAAAATAAGGATTATAATGAGCAAAAAGAACATAATATTAACAATAATATTAATAAAAAAGAAGAAATAATTAATAGAAATGATGAAAATATCAACAAAAAAGAAGAAAAATCTAATGAAAATATTAGAATTACAGATGATAAAACACCTGGTATATTAGATATTATTATAAAGAATGGTGATACTGAAGTTAAAATTAATAGAAATATGGGAAGCAAAGATATGAGTGAGATAGATAAAGAAATATGTAGGAAAAGTATTGATGCAGTTATTGATTTTATTAAAAGTATTGAAGGTAAAAGTAATATTAAAAAAGGTGTTATTGATAAAGTTAAGGGATTTAAGGATTATATTTCAAGGAGTAAGGAGGGGAGATGGTTTAAATGGTAGATAAAAAAGATAAGAAAAAATTTAAAGATAATTTTACTAAGTATTTAGAGCAACTCGGATATAAACCATTAAAAGAAAAAAAGAAAGAAGATTTAAAAACTAGTATAAAGAAAATGATAAGAACTAGAAAAAATAGAGAAATAGAAGCAGAGATAGAGAATATTATGTTTGAATGTAAATTATATAATAATTCTGGTGATTATGCCATGCATATAGAAACTATTAGAGATAAAGAAAATGAAAATCATTATACTACATTATGGAAATTGCCACATTCATTAACATTTAAAAATTATATTAATAAAGTAGATAATTTTGCTAATTCATTGATTGCTCAAGTAGTTATTGAAGAAACAAATGGATTATTAAAAATTGAAGTATGGAAAGGTATTATTCCTAGAAAAGTAAATTATAATTTTAATACTATTGAATATTTAGATAAGTATATATTACCTATACCATTAGGTAAATGTCAAATGGGTTTAGTCGTATGGGATTTATTGGATACTTTAAATGTGCTTATCGCAGGAAGTACAGGTGGAGGGAAAAGTGTATTAGCTACTAGTTGGGCAGATTCATTGCTTCAAAATCCAGATGTGTTATTATTTATAATTGATTTAGCAAAAACAGATTTTATTCATTTGAAGGATTATACCTATTTTTCCGGTGATATAGAAAGCGCAAAAGTATTATTAGATTTACTATGGGATGAAATAGTTAGAAGATTAGATTTATTAGTATATTATAAGAAAAGAAGATTAAGAGATTATAATGCAAGTTATCCGAAAAATAAATTACCATATTTAGTATTATTTATTGATGAATTTGCTTTTACTGCTCCTGGTAAATTTCATAATAAAGAAGAAAAAATATTATTACATTATTTACAAAAGAAAGTATATGATTTAGCACAATTAGGTAGAAAAGCAGGAATAAGATTAGTTGTATGTATGCAACGTCCCGATAGAGAATTAATATCACCTATTATTAAGAATAATCTATGTGGTAGAATTGCTTTCAAATGTAGTGATAAAGGACATAGTTTAACTGTATTAGGTAATACAAATGCATTTTATTTACCTGATGTTGATGGTAGATTTATATCATTATATAAGAATAGGCAAATAGAATTACAAGCATTATATCTTGATCCAGATATAGCAGAAGATAGATGTAAACTATTTAATAATCTATATAATAGGGAAAAAGTTTATGCATCATACTTCTATAAAGGTGATGATCATAATGATAGAGAACAATTTCAAATATATGAACACCAGACAAAAAGGTTATTACCGAGATAAGTGTATAGTAGAAACAATAGAAATGTTTGAATGTTTGAGTACATTACAGATATATTTATTAATATTTACTAATGTGAAATGTGGAATAGTTAAATGTAGAGAAAGATTAAGAGTACTTAAAAAGAAGGATAAGATTAATTCAGTTAGGTTAGATATTAATATGTGTAATTATCATTTTATAGATAAAAAATCTAAATTTATGATTCACGATATTAATAGAAATTGGGGATATATTTATTTACTTTATCTGTATAAGCAAAAAGAATATTATAGATTTATAGATATTGATAATGAATATGTAATGAAGGAAGGTAATAAAAGAACAGATGGAATCATTGGATTTAAAAATTATGTTACTAATGAAATTAAATATGTTATTATAGAAAGTGATAGAGTAGATAGTAGAAATAAATTTAATAAGATAAAAGAGTATGTTGATATTTATAAATTAGGTAAATATAAGAATGAATTTTGGTATAGTAAAGTTAAAAGATTTCCTCATATAATGATAGTATGTGATAGTGAGAAGAAAAAATTAAAGATATTAGAAATAGAGAAAAGAGATAATATTAAATTTTTAGGAATTGATGAGAGTATGGGAAAAGAGGTTGAAATGAGTTTGAAGTTTATTGTTATGACTGTAGATGAAATTAAATTATATATAGAGGAGTGTTTAAAATGGAAAAAGAATTAGTGATTGATATTATTGAATTAGCGAAATATATTAGTAAGAAAGCATTAATACCATATTCAATAGTTTATAGAGTTTTAGAAGTTGAAACTGAATGGATGGAGGAGAATGGATTTATAGAAGAAGAGAAATAGATAAAATAAAATATAATAAGATATTGATATTTATATTATATTCAATCAGAAATGGTTGAATATTTTTATGCGATTTTATAAATGATATTGTAGATTGTACATTAGAATATTTATAAATTATAAAATAGTACAATATAAGTGAAAATATGAATTAAGATATGAATTAGAATATATGTTACAATATGTATTGTAGAAAATATGAATAATCTTGTCCAATACTATATAAATACTATATAAAGTTTATAGACTAAGAAGTTAGAGAAACGAAAACTTCTTATGGAAGTTAATTTTAGATAAAATTTTAGATTGGTATATGTGTGATATAGATATAGGGTATGAAATTTATTTAAATAAGGGGCTTAATAATTGATTGATTAGTTAATATATTGATTGATTATATAGTTAATTATTATATAAAAATAAATATAATATAATGAATAGATTTATATTATAGTGGGGATGATAAGAGATAAGATAAAATAAGATATAAGGATGTAATAAATATTAAAATTAAAGGAGATAAAATTAATATGATAGAGAATACAGAGAAATTGACAAGTAGTAATGTAAGTGTAAATGTAAAGAATATAATGTATATATCTTCTATATTGTGTTTTGGATTATTTAGCATAGCAGGATTGATGATTAGTGATAATAATATATTAGGGTTGGGATTAGGATTAGATAGTTTATTTAAAAGTATTAGTTATATATGTTATGGATTTGGAGTGTTTTGTTCTAGTTTATTATGGTATTTGGGGTATAATTGGAATGGTTAGTAGATAAGTAGGATATAATAATTAAAAAGGTGATAATATGGATATAGAAAAAAGAAAAGAATTAGCAAATAGAAATATAGAAACTGGTGATTATTTAAAAAAGTTAAGATTTAAAATCGAAAGAATATATGAGATTGAAGAAGTATGGGTTAAAGGTTGGATGTTGTTTAATAAGATGGTTGAGGAAAGGGAATGTGTAAAATTATACATGTGAAATATTATTATAAATAATTATTCGTGAATTATAGTTAATTTTTAAAATTTGTGTTATCATTAGATGAGTAATTGAGTGGAGAAATGATGTTAGGTAGAGAGTAGAAAAGTATTGATATTGTTGTATTTTGTGATTGTTTAGATATGGTAATAATTGTAATGTTATTTATGTGTGTTTATGATATATTGAAGTGAAATTGAAGAAAATTATAGTAAAATTATTATATGAAATTATTATGGTTTATATATGGAAATAATTATTAATTGTGATGTTGTGCGATTAGAATACGATGAATCGCAATTTAAAAATAAATTGGATGTGAAAATGTATCAGATCTCCTGCCATATGATAATGATATTCACTCTCAATTTGTAAACTACGCCCCGGTCTATCTGAAACCTACTATTGGCAACATAATGTAAGTTATGAAATGAATTATGGTAGATAATGGAAATAGTATAGGTAGATATAAGTAGATATGAGAATGTTATATAAGAATGCTATATAAAAAATAATATAAATATAAAATTAAATTTACAGGTGTAATATGTATCGGGATAAATTTTGCGTGGCTGATTGAGGCTTAAAATTGGCTTAAAATTGGTAAAAATAATACTGATAAATTGAATTGAGAAATTGAACTGAAATATATTTAATGTGTCGTTGTCGGATTAAAATTTTATGTATGTTGCTGATAGCTAATATGAAATGAAAATAGTGGAATAATAGAATCACAAAATAATAATCCGGTGAATGTTCCACGTGGAACATCAAAAACCGTACGGAATGTCGTACGACTCGGAGATTATAACATTTGGCGACTTTTTGAACTATTAAACTATACCAAATTAATATACATTAAATCTCCCACTTTACCCTCATTTTCACCCTAAAACTACATCAAAATAGGGTTTATCACCAACTATATAATAAATATATAAACAATATACTTACATATCTACACTAACCACAAACAAAATATAAAATCATCTACACATAATATCTATTCAATAAATATATTCCTATCCAACATATCATCTATTCAAAAATTTCATATATAAATCTAACCATAAACAACCAAAACAACTCCCACAAACAACCATAAATACCAACGATTCCCACACCAAAATTGTTCCATTTCGATACACTTACCCTCTAAACTGTTCCATTTTGATACAATAAAATAACCAAAATGTCCTATAATGGAACGCATTAACCTGCAAAATGTATCATTCCAATACACTCAATAAAATAACCTAATAAACCCAAATCTCAAAATACATACCCTACATAGTATCACATTGTATCAACCAAAAAACCCTTAAAAATCAATACATCCAACCATACGAATAATATATACCTACATAGGGTATACTAACAAAAGAATAATATAAATGGCAAGATTCTTGCAATATATAATAGTGTAAGACTATATTTAAAACTTAATGAAGAACGGGCGCGTACGGCGAATATGTGACTATGCGACGATGTTACCGAAGCTGCATAAGGGTATCCAGAGAAAGGACTGTAAAAGTCTGGGATATGGCCGGATTACCGGACGGGGAGAATATGCGGAATAGGTAATGAGCGTGTGAACGGTGCCAGATAACCCGATTGAATCTTTTTTAAACTTTTTAATTTAACCTTAACCTTAATTTTCTATTTTATCTAAGAAGTTTAAAAAGGATTTTTTATAAATCCTAATATAAATTAAGGAGGTATCCAAAATGACAAAATTTAGAAAAAATACAAAAGTAGATCTAACCGAAAAAATAGTATGCGCTTGCTGTGGAAAAGAAAAAACAGAACAAAATACACCTGCCAAGGCTGTATGGTGTGCAAAATTTTGGTGTGTCAATTGCCTCCCGAAATTGGAGGTGTGTAAAACATGGTAACATATCAAGATTTAACATTTGTCTATGTAGAATATGCCAGTGGTAACAAGGGTTTTACCCTTTACCATCCTCAAACTATCCAGAACATGGAAATAAATTATCCTAATAAATGTAAATTTAATTATTAATTTTTGCTTGAATACCAGGAAAGAATTTAATAAAAATTTTAATTCCTGGTATTTTATGGAAGAATTAAATACCAGGAGGTTTTACAAATGACTAATTTAACCAACAAACAAAAATTAAGTTTAATGCTTCTATGGAAAAGATTACAAATAAAATATAAAAGAAACAACAGGGAATTAATGTCAGAAATAGCTAAAAAATATTTTAACAAGTTATAACAACATAACAATAAGGCATAACAGAGTTAATATAACTTTAAGTTATGCCTTAAACTTTTTCTAAAATCTTTTAAATAATATATAATTAAAAGGAGATGTTAAACAATGGCAAGAAAACCCATTTTAACTTGTCCCTTTTGTGGTAATCCGACACCTAAGAAAAATATAGTAGAAATAGGATATAATGAGTATGTATGTAAAGATTGTGTTGATTATGTAAATATTGAAGGTCAACATATCGGTGATTATTTTTTTGAAGATGAAAAAAGGGAAGAAACACTTTGGATGATAGATGATAGCAGATATTTACTAATTGTAGAAAAAGGAGAAGAAATTAAAAATTATAAATTAACTAAAGAATCAGCTTTGTGTTGGTGCATTGAATTAAATCAACTTTATGCTTTAGAAAGATTTTTTCCAGAGTATGAGAGATAATCTTTTTAAATAGAGCTGATTAATGTTTTTTATATAATATAATTTTAATCAGCTTTTTATAAAGGGATTAACCAAAAACTAATAAAGGAGGTTTATAATTGCAAATAAAATTTATAACAAAATATACCATAACTATCGACAAAGGGAATATTACAGAAATAATCCAAAAACTAGAAATTTACAAAGAATCACCAAAATTTTACTATGTAAGAAATAACCCACCACATAATAAAATCCATAAACAGGAAGATATAAACGTAATAGCACATAGTGCAGGAAACCGTTATAACAGTAGTTTATCGTCCTGGATATATTTACTAGATGAATCATTAATTCCAAAATATAAGGATAAAATCCTAGATAGTTATAAAAATGGTTTATTAAACCATAAAGCAGCTATTATGTTAAATTTGGAAGCAATTATTAATTATATTAAATAATGGAGGTTTTTAACATGGAAAAATATTTCTATTGCAATTCTGAAAATTGCATCCATTATTATGCAGAAATGCCCGATAATGTAGGTTGCAAGGCCGAAGATGCAGGAGATGTCGAAAGTCAATACGCAAACGAATGCGACGAAAATTTACCTTTATGCAAATGTTTTACTCAAAAAATTGCTCAAAACATAACAACTAAAAAATCCAAATCTAACCATTATCCCGAACCAAACGAATTTTACACTTGCAATTGTCGCGGTGCTGGTTGCATCCAGTGCCAACCAAAAAAATATTTATAAACTAGAGCTGAAAAGCTCTTTTTTATTTTCCTTACACGTCCAAAAATTATTTTTCAAATATAATTTAAAAATCAATAAAAATAATTATATAAACATATACATAATTTAATATAATACAAATTATATTACTTAAAATATTTTAAAAAATATAAAAATAAATATCTTAAAAAAGAAGGTATTAAAAAAGTTTTGTAGAATACTATGTAGTAGCAACAAAATAAAATAAAAAACAGGGAGGCAACAACAAATGATATTAAGTAAATACGAAAAATTAATCGTTCCTGCTGATGGTTCTGAACAAAAGGTAAGAATAACCACCAACAGCGGAATAATAGAAGACCAAGTTTACTGGTTAGAATTCTTATACATAGATTGGAAAAAAGGTAAAAAAGTACCAGCAATAAAAGTATTAAATAGGCATAAAGATTTTAGCTTCAATATTTTACTATCTCAGATTAAAAATATAGAAATAATTTAACACCATTTCCGGTTTATGGTAATCCGTTAAAACCATATAATATACAAATTATAGGAGGCTACACAATGACCAACACAACCAACTTTTGGGTATGGATCACCGCACTAAACGAAAATAACGAACCATTTGAATTTTTAGACAGCATAGCAGCAACAAACCGCTATCAAGCCGAAGCTAAAGCTCTAGACCAATACCGCTGGGCACAATCAGCTAAAGCAGTATAAATATAACAAATATTAGGAGGTAATAAAAATGAGAGTATACAACGATCCGATGATGATCCGTATAAACAACCTAAAGGAAGAAGAACTGAGAAAAGAGGAATTAGCACAAAGGAAGGAAATGGAAATACTAGAATTCGCTACTGAAGCAGCAGAAATGGAAAAAGAATTAGCTGAATATTTTTCAAACCTTTAAAACCCTGTGAAGGGTTTATTTTTTTGCTTATTATGTCCTTTTCTCCTTCTTTAACATCTTCCTACAATCAATTTTAAGGCCGATTAAAATTATCTTACTTACCCTAGCACCTACAATTCCTGAAATGACTTGCTATGACGATAATTAGATAAACCTATACACAAATTAATTATAATTTATTGCTTATTTGTCATAAAATACTTAGATAAAACTAGATAAATATATATTAGATTGTATGTAAGTATTAAATATAAGTATCTAATCTAAAACTAACGGCCAAATTAAACAATATAAAAATAATGCTTGCTATGAGGTGTTAATTGTAGTAGTATTATTATCAATAACATATTAAATTTTAAAGGGAGGTTATTCAATGAGTACATACCAAATTAATTATGATAATTTTACCACTAATGATAATCTAATAATTTTAAAAGGAATATCTGATTTTGATAATATTAGGGATGCAGAAGAATTTATAAAGGAAAAAACATGGGCAGATGGAAATAATTATAGTATTATTGATATTAAAGGTTTGTTTGTAGTATATTTAAAAAATGAAGCTGAAAGGATAAGTAAGTTATTTAATTATGATATTGTTGACCGTCCAGAATCAGTTAAAAGATTTGAATCAGCAAAATTTGCTATTATTAAATTAGGAAGGATACATAAAGATAAAATATTTGAAATATCAGACGATGCAAAATATATAAATGTAAATTATAAAAATGGTAAGTTATTTAAAAAATACAGAGTTGAGGAATTATTAATATAGAGCCTAAAATGGCTCTTTTTTCTTTGTCATTTTTACAATAAAAAACTTAGATAAACTTACACATAACAACACAATATTATACACTAAATTCCCTCCAATATCACCACAAAAGTATTGTTTTGTTAAGAGTAATTTTTTTATTGACAAATTAGTTCAGATAGTATATTATAATAGACAGAATGTAAAAATAATTTAATAAGGAGATGTTAAGAATGGCTTTAATTGATTTTAGAAATGGCAGACAATCAACTTGGGCAGAAATACAAAAAAGAAAAATGGAAGTTTTACCTCAGACAATAGCTGTACTAGAGAAAGAACTTGAAACAGGTTGTCAATGTGATTGGAACTACGATAAGGGAATTAGAGTAAGAAAAAAGAAACCTTTATCAGAGGAAGATATTCAAGAAATTAAGGAATCATTAAAAGAACATAAAGAAGAATTAGAGAAATTAAGAGCCTAAAAATGGCTCTTTTCTTTTTGTTTAGGATATAAAATATTAATATAATTGTTCCTCACCATTGTTCCACGTGGAACAAAAACAAAAAATAAATATCCTACAACAAATTAACTCCAAACTATAGACAGCCAACGGCCAATTTGGTATAATGTATTTGTTAGATTTTATATTAATTATATACATATTAAAAGGAGGTCAACACACATGAAAAAAGTTGACAGCGGGATCTGGGAACATAAAAATTTTACAATTATTAAGAATGAATTTAAAAATTATGCTATCTACAAGAACCAACCTGTTAACGACAGCTACCAAGAATCAGAGTTAATCGAAGTAACAGACACATTAAAACAAGCACAAAACTATGTTAGAGGGTATTAATAATACATATAAACCTTTCCTATACTGCCCAATGTAATCCGGTATAGGAAAGGTAAAATAAAAAGGGGGATTATTCATGACAATAAAATACACAACTAACATTTACAACGATTTCCAATGCTGTAATCACCAGGAAATATTAAAGCAGGTAAGGAGAATGATGCTAAACTCCACAAAAAATAATATTAGGCAATACGGTAACACCAATACAACCGTAAAATATAAATTATGTATTAAGTTATCCGACGAATTAGATCCAAGAGATTATAATTATCAAACTTTATCAGAAGTATTGACAGCCAGTTATTTTATATCCCTTCTAATCAAAAAAGGCACTCATGAAATAATAGATGATTATAATATTTATACGGAAATTATTGACGGTAACAATGAAACACTATTTGAGGATTACACTGATAATGTCCATTTTTGGAACAATCCAATTGACAGCGAATTGCAGCAAGAAAACAAAAAACTCAAAGAGCAATTGGCCGAACTGGAACTATATAAAAAATTCGTTGCAGACCACAATTCCCAAAAACTATTTGAGCAATGGAAAAATAAAAATTCCTTATACTGGTATGAACTAAAATTCCGCGCTCCTTCTCCCGGCTGTCAACCGAAAGATTTTATAGAGATAGACAATAACAAGGGGAAATGGGGTATAGTTGGATATAATAGGGAATTAAGCAAGAAGGAATTATCTGACTATGAAATGAAAATATATGTTGCTTGATTAATTTAACCTACATTGTGTAGGTTATTTTTTTGCTAATTTATCTATAACAACTTAATAGCAGCTGTACAGTCAATAACAATCAATCAATTATTTCAACTCTATCACCTCATAAAATAACCTCACACAATCCCCATTAACCCCTATAAAATCCTTTTCACCTGTCATTATACCTTCAATTCCTAGAATCGGCTCATATATTGATTATTGGATAAAGTTATATATAATCAATATATGAATAGCGTAGATAGTATTAATTATAAATAAATTATCAAAGAATATAAAAATATTTATTGATTTATCTGATTATATCCTTTATAATTGTATTATAAAATCAAATACATAAGGAGGACACACAATGTATCAATTTATTAAAAACATGAATCAAGCAGCTAGAACCCACTATAAAAAACAACTAGAACGCATAATAAAAGATAATCCCGACAGAACGAATCAAGGCACAATTAAACAGGAATTAGACTATATCAAACAATTGGAAGGGAGTAAATAACAATGGAAAAGAAACTAAATGCAGTACAAAGGAAAGCAATTAAGATAACTAAGGATATTTTATATGCTCAAAGGAATAGAAATATAAAATTAGAAACAAAACACCATATAAAACTAACAGATTTATGTGTCAAATATAACCTCGAATTTTCAGAAGTGTTTAATTGGTCTAAAAAATGGTTATTAAAAAATGAAACAATTTCAACATTATTTAATGGATTAGTTTAACCGCCTTATTAGCGGTTTTTCTTTTGTTTAGACAAAACAATAACAATATAATAAACTATTGCAATCGCTTAGTTAATTTGATATAATAGATTATCAATTTAATACATATTAATAAAGTGAGGTCAATATAATGAATAAAAAAGAACTAAACACAATCCTATCAGTTTACAAAGATATATACTATACTCACCACGTTGTAAAAATAGATAAATCAGACAGCCTCAGAGAGTTTAAATTCCTTCTTACATCTCTAAACCTTAAAAAAGAATCATACATGGTAGAAAATAAAGTTATAGCTGAAGCAGAAAACATGAGCCTAACAGTCATAGAAATGTATAAAATGATATTTGAAACATTTGCAAAATATAATACATATTGCAATTATAATTTAGAAGAAATTGATATTTATTATGAGGAACTACAATGGGAGATGACAGAAGAGGAAAATAAATGTCATAAGGCAAGGGTAAGATATATTATGGAAAGTTAACAGTCCCATTATAGGGATTATTTTTTTGTCTAAATACTCTATAACAGATAACCTTATAACAAGAACCCATACAATCAAAAAATAATTGTTGACATATAATAATAACATGTGGTATACTATAGACAACCAACGATACAATTATATAATAAATTTATGGAAAGGAGGTGTAGATCAGTAAGTTTTCCTCTTTGAAGGGGAAAAGGTATTAAAAAAGTAGTAGAACAGCAGGACAATAATAATAAACTAATAAACTAATTAAAAGGAGGAAATAGTTTGCAAAATAATAAACTATTTGAATTAGTCAAGAATAATTTATATGTAGGTCTAGTTATTAAAAACTATAGGTTTATGTGTCTATTATTAAATCAAGAAGAAAAGAAAGGCGGTAGAAATAAAAAACTACAATTTGAACAATGGCAACAATATTTTAATTGGGAGAAACAAGGTCAGAAGTTTATTATTACAGAGATATACGAGGAACCAATTATTAAAATAGATAATCAAGGAAATAATATCTATAATGTATATATAGAAAAATTAATGCTTGATTTATTGGTTCAAAAATATCAAACTAGCAAAGAAAGAAGAATATATTTAAGCAGGGATCAAATGTTGCAAACTTTGAACATGGTAAATACTAATTATCATTATATAAAATACAATGCAAAGGACACAGCAAATTATATAAAAGTGGATGCAGACAATATTAAGGAATTTTATAATATTAATAATAGAAATCTAAATAATGCAGTAGAGCGAACACTTGATAAATTGTCAAATAGATTTTTAGTTAATTGGCAATTCGTTCAAACAGTAGCAGTAAAAGAGGAAGAAGAAGTATATAATTGGAGCAAAAAAGAATATAAATCAAAAGAAATACATAGAGATGCAACCGACAGTGAAAGGGAAATAATACTTATTTATGAAAAAATGATTGCTGAAGAAATGGGATTTGAGAAAAAGTCTGATATATTTCTTTGTGGCAGATATTTAGAATTTACTAATAGGGTATGCGACAGATTACAAAATGATGGTATTAATATACTTTATTATTATAAAAGCTATGACGTAGTATTTCACCCCGATGTAATAAAAGAATTAGATAAAATTAATCAATATATACTAGAATATGAAGAAAGGCAAAATGTCAAGGTTACATTAAATGGTATTGTTTCTAATCAAATAGAAAAGAATACAAAAAATAGACATGAAGAAGCAAAAGCAGAATTACCTCCAGTCAGATTCGGCAAACGTAGAGTAGATAAATATGACTACAAACAAATGGAATTAATAAGAAGGTCAGACAATAATTATATTATAGATACTGAAAAAATAGCCGATACAGTTATAAACCATAAAACGAAAAATTTAGTTAATAATATAATTACATATAATAGAAAAGAAAAGGAAAAATTAGAAAAAGATATGGATAATTTATTATATGGTGATGATGATGAATAGAATATAATTATAAAAATGGGTACAAATATATGTCAATATAGAATAGAGTATATTTGGGATCATATTGTACCCATTTTTTCTTTTCATTATTATATCCCTAGACATCTATGTTCCGCTTACGCGGTCTTTTCAGCTTACTTTTTATGCTATTCGCATAAAAAACGCTGAATCAATATTTATTATTTGTTTTATTCCTCTTTTTTATCATATCCTTATTGCAATATTAAAATAAATGTGTTAATATATCTATAGTTTTATATATCTATAATTTCATAATTTCATAAATCAAATATTCCTTAAAGGAATAATAAAAGGAGTGTATCACATTGACACCTATTGTTATACTAAATAAAAAGAAAAATGGTATTTGTATAAAAAATATCAATGGAAAAAATTATACAGATACTATTTATACATTCGGATGCTTAGACAATGGAATTAAAAAAGTTGTTGAAGTATTGGCATATACTGCAAAAGAAGCTAGACAGAAAATAAAAGAAGGTAAATATATTAAATATAAACAGGAGGGTCACACCAATGGAACAAACTAACCAAATGGAACTATACAAATTAACATACATACAATTTTGCAATCACTTCCTAGCAACAAATAAATACAGCAAAGCGTACAAAGCCAATCCCGAAAAATGGGAATGGAAGAAAAAGGATTTACTAAAAGATTGGGAAAATATACTCCTACAACGTGCAGAAGTAGGCAGTATACCTGAGAAAGTTATCCGGTCATATGTCAACCTATTCGGAGAAAAAACTACCAGGAGAATGTTCAGGGGTACGACAGAAAAAGGTCTGCAAGAGTGGGAACAGACACAGATCAAGAAAATGTACAGAGATTCAGAATTAACAAATATAAAGCAAATAGTTTATTAACCTTCTATAATTAGAAGGTTTTTCTTTTATGACTATATCAATATAAAAATAATTGTTGCATTATTATTTAATATCGTTTATAATATTTATAGTTAATAAATCAAATATAGGAGGTCATACAAATGAAAAAAGAAACTATTAAGAAAATTATGGAAGATAATTTAATAGTGAATGACCAACAAGCAGAAGAAGCATTAAACTTTGTCAGAGATTTAATTGAGGCTGAAATTGAGCATATGAAAAAAACAGAACCATACGCAACAAACTATATTAACAAACTGAGGGAAGCAAGTAGCAGCATAATGGATCTGCTAGATACAGATTAGAGGCCGAAAGCCTCTTTTTTATTTTGTTATATTGGCCAATATCCTATTGTAATATTAAAATAAATATGTTACAATATCCTCAGTTATTATTTTAGTATTAAAAAAGGAAGTGACCACATTGACATTAACAAAACACGCAAAAATCCGTATGTCCCAGCGCATAATAACCCTTCAAGACATCTATAATACCGTCAAATGTGGCACTCCTACACCAGCAAAAAATAACTTAACTTGCTACACTCACGGTAATATCTATGTTATACTTAACTCTAACACTCAAACAGTAATAACAGCTTGCTTTACAAAGTCCTATACGAAACAACTAGAAAAACACGCAAAACAAAATAATATAGGATTTTACGCAGCTATAAAACAATTAAGGAGGTCACAACTTGTTAGCTAAATATAAAAATATTATTATTCTTACTATGTCATTTAATCCTGATCAAGTCACCGGAACAATTGCCGGGACAGAATTTAAAGCCGATATTCAGACAGATTCAAAAGGTCAGTATATTATTGTTAATTGTAATAAATATTATCTTAGTCAATTTAAGGTAATATAGTATAAGGTAAAATTAAACAGGAAAGGAGCGATCACTTTGTCCCAAACTACTTTAATTTCCTTATTCGTTACCGGCAAAATAACTGAGCCACAACTTAGAAAACTATTAGCAAAGTGTAAAAATAAATAATCATACATATGCTTGACAACAGTAATATATTAGTGTAATATTGTAGTTAATCAAATACATACTATTGAGGAGGTAATACATAATGACAATGACAATAACAGATGCAACTTTTGAAGCAATGTCGCCATACCAAAAAATGGAATATTTTCAAAGTAAAGCAACACCTTGTATAATCCTAGAACAGATTGACTATATTACACCACTTGAAGAAAATCAGCCGACCAAAAAATACTTTTTACAACATGTTGGGGAACCAATTTGTCAGGGAAAACCAGAAGGAGGTGTATTTGATAGTCTGTCAGAAGTTTATAAATTCTTAGCAGGACAGGTAAAACTTAAAAGTGTAGGGAAGAAAACCTATATTTATGTAAATGGATATTTGTCAGAAACTTATGAAGAGTAAATAGTATTACTCGGTTTATGGAGGTATACCCGTTAAAAACCTCCTACCTGAAAAATTAAATTAGAGGAGGAATTTTAATGTTAGAAAAAATTAGAAAAATTCTTGCCACTGAATTACCCGTATCAATTGAGGAAAAGATTACCAGATATGAGAACGGAATTAAAACCGTACAATATGAAACAGTAACAGAACCAATCGGATCATCCTACTATTGGTTAGTTAAATTTACTAATGGTCAGCGTATACCTTATCCTATTTTAAATTTAGAAAGTGAAGATTCTGCACCTTTTAAAAATGGGGAGATTGAGAAAAGTAAGGAAGAAATCACCAATATAACAGAACAGGAAAAAATTGTCAGAGAAGCCTTTTCTACAAACCGTAGATTGTGGCCGACATTTGAAAGATTGAAAGCAGAAATATTTGCCGATACTACAGAAGAATATATTTATCTTGAGTGTGAAAAATGTGAACATTGGAAATATGCACCAATGACACATGGTTATTGCAATACTAAACATTGTATTTTAAATTCTTGATTATATTAAATATTTTGACCGTATCCCTGTATAACAATAACAGCATGATACAGGGTGTCGGTGAGGGTATTAAAAATAAATTATGGGGAGGTTTTTATAAATGAGCGAAAAATCAAAAGCAAAGAAAAAAGGAATTATTAATCTTAATACCAAAATAGAAAAATACAGAAATGAACCAGGATTTATTTTACGTTGTGGCCATTGTGGTAACATTTTACAACTAATCGGTTGTTATGATGGTAAGCAATTTAATTATCAAAGTGATCTGTATGGGTATGAATGCCCTGAAAATGGAAATACACATTCTTCTGTATATTGTGATAAATCTAAAGGAAATCTTAAAGTTAAAATATGTTACGGAGAAGTGCCAATATATGCTATTTAATTTACCGCATTTAAGCGGTTTTCTTTTTTGTCAATAACAGGTCGGCCTATATCGTTTTAAAATATAACTTTGATTACAATTGGATAATTAGCTTGACATTTATAATATTATTCTGTATAATTATAATTAATTAAATACATATTAACGAGGAGGTCATTAATAATGAAATTTACGCAAATTCCACAACTAACCTCAGTAGGTAGTTATCAAGCAAATATGTCATTAAGATATTTAAATGATACTGTAAATAACTGGGTTAACGATTTAGGATTAAAGTTAAATCCAGATTTTCAAAGAGGTCATGTATGGTCTGAAGAACAGCAAATTTCCTATATGGAATTTTTACTCCGTGGTGGGAAGTCAGCTAGGGTAATATATTTTAATCATCCTGGATGGCAAAGAGGATATAAAGGTGAATTTGTTTGTGTGGACGGATTACAGAGATTAACCGCTTGTTTAAAATTTATAAATAATGAATTAAAGGTGTTTGGATTGTATTTAAGTGAATTTGAAGATAAATTACCGCTTGATATTGATTTATTGTTTAACGTCAATAATCTTAAAACTAGAAAGGAAGTTTTACAATGGTATATTGAATTTAACACTGGTGGAACAGTACACACTGAGGAAGAGATTAATAGAGTTAAGGAATTATTAGAAAAAGAATAAATATATTATAAACTTTAAGAGGCCAACAATGAGCCTCTTTTTCTTTTACCTATAATCTACCACAACGCATATAAACCCTTATAACACCCTTCAAACCTCCACACCTATACAAACTATCACTGAGACATTTTAACCGCTTAAATAAAGCTGTAAACACGTTAAAATAAATCTTGCATTTATTTTAATAATCTGTTAAACTATCAACAGTAGCAGAACGGAATAATAAAATATATAAATCTAAGGAGGTTATTAATACATATGAATAACAATACTAATCAAGTAACCAGGGAATTAATTAATCAACTATGCAGAGCAGGAGAACAGACTAAAACCACAAAATAATACATATTAGGAGGTTTAATAATATGTTACAGAGATTTAAAATTGTCAATGAGAAAGGCAAAGTATTAAGAGATTTTAAAACACCAGACAGACCGGAGGTATGGGCTAGATTTCTGAGACATGGAGAATATCTTTACTATCAGATGGTCGAATATATGGTAGACTGTCAATACTTGGGAAACAATATTATAGAGGAAAGAAAAAAGGAATTCCTCAGTATGCAACAAATTATTAACCCTCTTAATGAGGGTTTTTATTATTTTGTCTGAATGTATTGACACATAACAAAAACCATACTATAATATTATCTATATAATATAAATATAAATAAAAGGAGTGCATAACAATATGATCAATTTACAAAAACTATTGGAACTCACAATTTCCAGCAGAGAAGAACCAAGAAAAAGTTTTGAATTAGAGCAATTAATAAAAAGTTATATAGCAGAAGAATCAGCAAGAAGCAGAGGTAATATTAATACTTACAAACTGATTAAAAAGTATATAGACAAGGCAATAAAAAAATTTCCGCATAATTTAAAAGTTAAAGGCATTAAGATTAATAATGATAAAATGCTATTTACCGACACTCATACCGCTTATAGACTTAATAATATACTAGAGGATTTACCAGTTATAGAGGGTTATGACATAGATTCAATAATTGATAGTACAATAAAAAGAAATGACATTAAAGCAGAGACACCCACGTTAAACGAATTGAAGGCACAGTTAAAGACAGCTAAAGCAATTAAAAAGGCCAGGAATATAGATAAAATAACAACAATTAAAGAAGGGATTGTAAAAATACATAATTGCTATTTAGATATAACACTATTGATTGAAGCAATCGAGATTCTAGGAAATAAAGATATTGAAGTCTATGCAAGCGAAGGAAAATTAAATCCAGTGTATATTAAATCACCGATGGGCGAAGCCATAGTATTATCAATCAGGGTAAACACGGAAATAGAGAACGAATTAGCTAGTTAATTATTATACCTGTCATAATTGACAGGTATTTTTATTTTGTCTCAGTTATAATAAATACTTCATTTTATTTTAAGTTTATGCTTGACAATTATATTGTGATTGTGTATACTATAGATAGTTAATAACTTAATAATATATATAGCAACACTAAGGGGAGGAATAAAAGAATGAAAAATAACAATATTAGAACAATAGAATTTTTAGGTGTTGACGATTGGGATAGACCAGTCTATAAATGTTTGGAAACAGGTAAATTATGGAAAGACATAACTCTTGGAAATGAAAAACCAGAATTATATAGTTGTGGCAATACTTTTGACGGTGAGCCAGATTGTCCGATAAAGTCTGATTTAGAAATACAATTTATTAACCAGTATTCCGAGAACAAGAACAAATTTAACTATATGATTGCTGACAGGCTAAGAGGTGATTGTGACTATTATTTAGGCAATGGTAATAAAAGTAAAAAGCATTTATGCTATGAAGATGAACAAAAACATATTGACGAGATGAAAAAATTGTATAACAGTTTTCCTGATGATGAAAAGCCGGAGTGGTTAACATATGAGCAAATTTTAGATTATGAAAAAGCAATGATTATAAAATAAACAGGTTAAAAGGTCATTAATTGACCTTTTTTCTTTTTGTGTAATAAGTAATAAATTTATCCTTGACAATTATAATATTATTCTATATAATATTAATTAATCACATAACAATTAAAGGAGTTGAATAAATGAAAAATACAATGTACTGGAAATTATTATATAGAGGGAATACAGGCTGGAAAATTAAATACATATTCACCGATGAGCCAACATTGAATAATTATATTAATAAACGTCTTAAATTTGACAAAATGGAATATCAGAATTTAACCTTGACCGAAGTTAAAGAACTAGAAGAGTACCATAAAATTAAATTCCAAGTTGTTAAATAAATATAATAAGGGAGTGGAGCGAATGAATAAAAAATACATAATGGCTGAAGTGAATAACAATTTTACTTTTGATATTATAATTAAAATTATGAAATATAATACAGAAGTAAACAGAACTATCATTGATACATTAGATAATTATGATGATGCTGAAGAATCAGCAAAAGAATTAGCAAAGCAATTAAAAATTGAATATGTAAGTATGAGATAAGGCCACCAAACGGCCTTATTTTTTTACCCAAAACATGAAATAAAACTTTACTTTTATATTAAGATTGTGTATAATTAGATTAACGAATATAATTGAAAGGAGTAAATATAAAATGTCATATACTAAAATCGTTAAGCAATGGGAAAGAGAATCTAAGAAAAAGGATAAACAACAAGCAGCCGAAAGAAAACAGCAACAAGTAAGAGAAGAACAATTCCAAGAAGCAATATACATAGCAAAAGGTAAACAGGAGAAACAAGAAAGGATAGAGCAGGAAGAAAAACAAATAAGGATTAACAATATTAAACAGGAAATATTTTTGTCCTTGCGAAAAAATAACCCTTTTAATTATCAGCAATTCTTAATAATTTATGATATTTTGTCCTATGACTTTACTCAGATTATATCAGACTTATACAAAAATAAAATAACTATAACTGATATAAAGGCAGTTATCGAATATATAGAAGGGTATAGCAAAGAATTAATAAATGAATATTGGAAAGATAGACTACAAGTAATATAAAGGCCATTAGAGCCTTTTCTTTTTTGCTGAATTAACACTTTACAAAAATAATAATATTGTAGTATAATAGGTTAATGAATTATATAGGAGATGCAGAGCGAATGAAACAAACAGCAAGAAATAATGAATTTTTAGAAGCAGTTAAAAAGGTTATGAATATTAAAATATACAAAAAAGCATTAACAATTTATAATGAACGAGGGCAAGCTGAAACAGTTGATTATTTGAATCAGTATTGTAAATGGGAAATATTAGAAAAATATTATGTACCTGCCGATATGTGGTATTATAAAGAAAGTTAAATCCAAACTGGTATTTCATGTCAACATTTTAAGGAGGTTTTTATAAATGCTTAAAACTGAAAAAGGTATTAATGTTTTTGGTAAAGAATTGACAATATTAAGAAAAACAAAAAAAGCAGGAGAAAAAATTCTACTAAAAGAGGGATTTATTAACAAATATCATAATGATGCACTTGTAAAAGATGGTATTGTTGCATCCTATAGCAAATTATGCGGATATTGGATATTAGAATAACATTAGAGCCGAAAGGCTTTTCTTTTTGTCTATGAAATAACACTTGACATTATTATATTTGTATTGTATTATAGTAAGTGTAGATAGCAAATACATACTTTCGAGGAGTGTTTTTTAAAATGAAATTCAACGAATTAAGAAAAATGATAGAAAAACAAAAAGAAAGTAATATAAGACTTTATAAATCAATACCACTTGCGTCACATGAAGACCCACGAAATGAAAAAGCTGAACCAATATTAAAACAATGGAGAGAAGGCAGTAAAAAATTAAAGGAATTGCTTAGCAGATTGTATGAGATGGAAAAAGAAGAAAAAGAAACCTCTCCAAATGCAACAATCAACGGAATTAAAACATTTGTTAATAGTTTTGGCGAAGCTACAACAAGAGAAATAATGTGTGACGGATATAAAAGAGCAGAAAACAGAACAAAAAAAGAAATAATGTCATTTATTGGATAAAGTAACGATTCGATCATGATATAGGAGGTGAACCATTGAAAAAAGATAAACCTATATACACATATAAACGTGACAAAGGAAGCAGAAACAAAGCAATACTATTTTAAAACAGGGGTTTAGTCCCTGTTTTTCTTTTGTCTCCTGCTTGACAACGTAACAAAATAGTATTATAATTATACTCAGTAAATACATATCGAAGGGAGTCATTAACAATGGAACATAAAGAAATCATACTAAAAGTAATCGAGCGTATGCGTAATAAAGGCGAAACACCAACAAAGAAAGGTATTGCAGCTTTTCTGGAAGTGGTATTAGATAGGCCGAGGAATTATTTTTTAATACTGATGGACGAAATGAATTTGCAGATTAAAGAAGGTGTATAAAATGCAAAATATTTTTGAAAGACAATTGCCAAACGGAAAATACAGATATGAAGGTCATTTTCATACTGTAAAAATTTGTATTGATTCAAAATATAAAATAACACAAAAACAAATTGAACTATACCTGGAAAATTGCTCTATTGATTTTCTAGTAAATAACGAAGGTTATATAATAAGTATATAGAAATTTTAAACAACAGGAGCGTAAAAACTCCTGTTTTATTATTGTCTAAGGTATTGCAATATTATTATTTTTATATTATAATAGGTATTAAGCAATACATAATAAATTAACTTAAAGGGAGTGCTGATTCTTTTTATTAGTAGCAAATAAAAAGAATATTAAGCAGTACGCAAAAGATTTACTAGGCAACGAATACACAGAACAGAAGGAAAAGGAATTAATCGAGGTATGCATCATAAAAACAGTAGATTATTATCACACGGGAGGACAGCATATTTCTTTTGCTATTCGTGATTGGTTAGAGGATATTGACAAAGTATTATGTACATTTGGTGTTGAATCAGGTTATCCAGATTATGAAGATTTACAATATTGCAATACAGGGGATACATATGCATTAACTATATTGTGGTATAAAGGTAAATTGAGAATAGGAGATTGGGGAAGTATTGTAGAAAAGCAGGGTTAAAATATCCTGCTTTTTATATTTTTCTAAAATCAGATCCAAAGGAAAAATTTATCATAATCATTTAAATTAGTACAGAGTATTAAAATAAATATCTTGACATGTAAACAAAAATATATTATAATTATAAGCAAGCACATACATAATATATTAAACGGGAGGTTATTTTAAATGAAAGAATGGCAATTATTTTATAAGGTAAGACAGATTATGAGAAATGTTGATCACCCTTTAATGATTGAAGCAATTAATAAATATTTAAAAGGACTTAAAGATTTAGGGGTTAAACCTTCTCAATTGAATCAGTCCTTTGTCGCTCAAGATTATTTAAGGGATATATTACCGAAAATTAAAAATCAAGCGGAATCTTGCTTGTATTATGGTTATAGTAGAGAAAAAGGAACATCTAAGCAACAGGAAGTGGTAAATAAAAATAGTGGTTATATGATGGAAATATTATCAGTGTTGGAGCAGTATTAAACAGGGTATTTATTACCTTGTTTTTTCTTTTATGTAAGAATAATAAAATAAAAAATAATTAAAAAATTCATCAAAAACTATCAAATTGTTATTGACATACTAACGGCGATCATATATAATAAGAAGTGTCAAGAACGAAGCAAACGGAAGTTAAAAATAAATTAATACATAAAAAGGAGTTTGATAAAATGAAAAACGAATTATGTGTAGTTGATACTAAAAACTTTTGGATTTACAATTTTGCGAATGACCAGGAGCAAGCCGAAGAAACATTAACCAAAGCCATCGAAGCAAATAAGAAAGACATTGAAACATGGGAAGATCATTGTAAAAATTATCCTGACACTGAACAGTTTAAGACTTATTTAAACCAAGCACAAAATAAAAAATATGAGATTATGACATATGAAGAATATTTGCAAATAGAAAGAAATCATTATATAAATGAACCATTGAAAGAAATAAATGAAGAAACCTTTGAAGATATGTTGAATGTGTTACCGCCCATAAAATGGTGTACAATAGATGGCATAGAAATGTTTTGCATGTCCGAGATGTTAACGGGGTTTTATACATCTCAATATATGCACGACAACAGAACAAATAAATATTATCATAAAATTGTTGATGTTACAGATAAAACAACTTGGGGACATAATTTCATATAGATTAATAACAGGGCTAGGGAGCATAGGCCGAGAATTCCGGCGAGGCTGAAAAGCCTTTCCGCTTAACCTGTTTAACAGGAATTAAAAGGAGGCATTCAATAATGCAAAATAATACATTGATTTTTGAAGGTGCAGGGAGTGAAATGTTTGAAGTCGGCAATTGCCGAATAAGAACCAGAATACGCAACATTGAAGGTAGATTGATTTATTTAGAAATAAATGGATTTCAAAATACTAACAAAACACCCAATTATGCAAAAGGTTTAAATACTATCGGTCATGTAGATTGCTGTTTTTATGCGGATCATACATGGGATACCAGGAATAACAGTTCAAGTAAATTGTCACATATTACCAAAAAGCATTTTGAGTATAATAAAGAAAACATATTAAAACTTGTCAATGAGGATTTAAATTGTAATTTTGATAGTTTAGAAGTAATTAATAAAGGTTTACACGTACACAGTACAGAAGAACCTTTGTGTGATTGCTCTAAGGAAGGTTATGTACCCTTTGAGGAAACAAAAGTTAATATCAACGTCCTTGACGGTGTACAATCTCAGCAATACTATGAGAAAAATGGATTAGCACGTTACGCACTGCCTTATGAATTCGTTAAAGATATGCCTTCTTTGAAAAATTGGATGCAAGAAAGAACAAAGAAAGAGCAGGAAGAATTTAAGAAATTTAATTATTATACTACTTTGATATGGGATAAAGACGGTAATATTTACTCAATGGAAATATCAGCTAGACAAAATTTTGTTTCAATGAATTTTGGGTTTGAGCAATTAGAAAGTGTAATAAAAGCCATAAAGGAGTATAATTAATATGTTCACTTGGTTTTTATGTCCACACTGTCATCAGAAACTTTTTAAACTCTTACCGGGAGCCGTAACCAAAAACATAATAGTTTACTGCAAGAAATGTAAAAAGGAAATAACCATAACCTAAAATTAAATAAACACCTAGAGCCTATGAGCCATTAACGAGTATTTTAATAATACTGTTAGTGGTTTTTTATTTGTTTGCTATCTCAGGTAATAAAGAAAAGTATCTCTATAAAGCCATTTAAGGCCACATATTAATAAAAGGTTAAAACACTATACCAAGCAAATAAACACCTCTTAAAATCAATCATAGCAAGCTACAATGGCATATAGAATTATAAATACATATATCATTAAAAATACAAAAAATCATTAAAACATCAAGTAGAAAGGAATATTCATAATATGGACTTACAGCATCAAAAGGAGTTTATACAGTTATATAAGCAATGCCAAGACACAGATAAGAACACTATAAAAGCGAATCTTAAGGCACATATGGACGAATCAGAGTTAATGATTATGCAAATAGCTGAACAAACTGAAATACCTTTATCGACTATATATCAATTAAGAAAACACAGTAGCAGTTATAAACCAGAATTTATGACAACATTAATTATATGTGATTTATTGGGAATCTCTATAACAGAAGTCCTGCAACCAATCCAAGGTTTAAGCATACCAGAACCAAAGACCAAGTGGGACATGGCAGCGAAACAAGAGTATATCTATGATTATAACAATTTACCAATAGAAGAAATATGCAAAAAATACAATATAACTCAAAGAACGGCAACAGAGTATTTTAGAAGTTTTCAGACATATTTTTAAAAAAATGTATGTATAAAAGTTATTTGAGCCTATAACAGCAGGACATAGACCAAACTATTAGAAAAAATTAGGAGGATTTTAAAATGAAAAATATTATGCCAATAAATCAACATATCCAAATGAAAAGAACTGACGGAGCAAATGCGTTCTGGTGTATGTTTGGAGATATACAACAAAATGAAGAAGGTGAATTTTATTATACAGAATATACAATGGAAAATCCTAGAAGTGTTAAAATGGATGATTTACCAGAAGAATGTAAAAAGGTAGTATTAAAATTATTAAAGGAGTAAAAACCATATGATTCCATAACAGCACCCATATAATGACAATTGATTTGTTTATCAATAAATTTCATATAGTCCCATAACAGTCGCCATATAACCAAACTTAGTAAATTAGTAAATATTTACATAAATGTATATGACTGTATAACAGCAGGTGTATGACCAAATTTAGACAAATTAAAGTCTATAACAATTAAGAAATTAGTATTGACAAAACAATTGATGTGTGGTATAGTAAGTACATGGAAATTAATTATTTTAATATTCTGTTAGGAGGCAATAACATGAAAACATTAACTAACATCAAAAACTGGTTCAACATTCTAAACATTAAAGATGTAACAATTAAATTCACAGGAAAAACCATAACAATCAATGATCAAAGTTTTAGAATTCCTGCTCCAGCAAAAGGTTATGATTTTTCAAGACATATTAAATTTGAAGAAAAAGTAATAGATTATGTTCAAACTTTATTCCCTAAAGGAATGATTGAAGAAATAGAAGAAAAATATGATAAACTTTTAAATGACTTGAAATCCCAAAATATATTTGTTAATTTTACATATGTTAACTATGGTGTATCAGCACCTAGAGAAATTAAAAAGGGTATAGAAAATGCGAAAAGATTAATTGAATACGTAGAATCTCATCCAGAGTTTGATGATATTATAGAAAAGTATGAAGCATATAGAAATATTTTAGAACATGATTGGGATGATATAACTGCTGAGTAAAATAAATAGGAGGGTATAAGCATGAATAAAATAGTAAAGGACATTTCCGACAGTGATTTAATTGTTATGTGTAATGAAATTTACGAATGGAAGATTACAGGCAATTTAAACCAAGAAGGATTACTGAGAAAAATATTCATTGAGCATGAAGAAAATTATGTTTCTATTAGACATTTAGAGGAAGAAGTGTTAACGGAATCACATATCAGATTTAAAAATATAGTTAAATTATTATTTTTAGATAATCCTGGTTTGTATATACAGAAATAGTTAGTATGCTTTGTATCTATCTTACATTAGTAATTTATAAATAGACAGTAAGATAGAATAGAGAGTATAATAATTAAGGGAGGTAACAACCTAATGAAAAATTTAAAAGTTTACTCAATAGTTTATTATGAGAACGGGCAAAGAAAAGAACAAAAATGTTTTGAGAAAGCAAAGAATCAGCTTGAAGGTATTTTGAAATCAAAAGGTATTTCATATAATGTAAATTATTTAGGTGCTGAATAACAGATCATGATCAAACATGGATTTGGTTATAACTTCCAGAACAACAAACCCTTGTAAACACTTGATTATTAAAATCTGATTTTATAAAATATAAGGAGGAATACATAATGTTTAATTTTGATTATGAAGTAGGAGATACCATTTTATTGACTGAAGGTAAAAATAACAGAATAGTAGGTTATACACCAACAGGTAAGGTAATACTTCCAATAAATAAAGTTAAAACTGGATATGCCAAAATACTAACCTTGGAAGAAAAAGAAAAATACATTTTATGTAAACTACAAAACGTGGTAAAGGATTATTATGAAGGTATATCATATGAAGAATTTCTAATTGCACTTGAATTAAATGGTTATAAAGTTGGATTTGACATTCCTTTCCAATCACCTTATGAGTATGGAGAAGAACGCCAAATATTTGCTTATAATCTTAATATTAATACTGTTATTGTTGCAGAAACATTTTATGGTAAAAAATCATTTAATTCAATTGAAGTTTATTGTCCTAATATGAATGGATTTGAATTAAAATCAAATATTTTTTATCATGGTGGTTGTAATATGTCGGTTTTGAATTTGTGTCAGGCAAGAAATAATCAAGCAAATTTACTTGAAAGTATAAATAATCAAATGTTATATATTAAAGAAACAAAAGGAATAGTGTGGCATAATAAAGAAGATGTTTCATTATGGAATTATGCCGATTGTAGAAATGATGAGAATGGTAATTGGATTTTATGGGATACAACCATAGATAGAATTTTATTAGTAGATAAAGAAGTTGATTCTATTTTTAAAAATTGTGAAAGAATGAAACCAATATTAGCAAAACGAAATAATAAAATAGCATAAATTAAACAATTAATATATTTTGTATCTGCCTTATATTATCACTCTATAAACACTCAGTAAGTAGAATAGAGAATATAATAACTAAGTTAATCAAACTAAACTAATATAAACTAAAGGAGAGTGTTCTTAATGACACAAACACAAATCAAAAATACTATAAAAGTAATAAACATAGAAGAATTGTCGGAAATCCTATATAATGATACTTTTTTACTTGATTTATCTGAAGCAGAAATTTACGAAAAATGTGTCAATATGGCAAAGAAAGAAGAATTTAAATTTCTATTTTTCTTTATTGATGAAAATTCAGAAATGTATTTCTACCAAAGACAACATGAGCAAGAAATTAAAAATTACATTTTTAAGCAATTTAATATCTCTAAAATTGATGAACGTGCATTTCTTATGTACAGTAATTATCTATATGGATGTAGTGATATTAAGTCTATTCATTTAGGCAATATTGCCATTGAGCAAATTGATTTCTATATTGAATTGGAAGATGGTTTTATGACTAATGATACAATTATCAACAAATTGGTTTTTGCCGGAAGAAAGAATGAATTCTATAAAGAGATGGATATAGTTAAGAAATTATGTCTTAGAAAAGTGCTTAAGAAAAAATATGAAGAAGCAATTGCAGAAGTAAATGACTATGATTTTGAAATTTAGGTATTGTAATTATATTTATATTGTGTTATAATATAAGAAAGGAAACAAGGAGGTAAACCATGAAAATTGCAATCGTTAAAAATGATGTTAATTCCTATTATCATCCTAGAGGCAAAAAATTTATGGTATTTGGTGATTCAGTTTATAACGCAGGATGTAGTTATTGTTCCGTAAACTATATGGAAGCAAATAATTATTTAAATATTTTTGAATATTCAAATGTTTTACAAAAAGAATTTAAAGGTGAGATTATAAGATATGTATTTTCAGATGACACAATGAACGCAAAAATAACAAAAGAACATTACACGAAAGATGGCATATTTAAACGATCAAAAGAAGTTAAAAAAGATATTGAATTTTATTTAGAATTATTGAATAATGGTTATAAATAAGTTTTAATAAGTATAATTTGTTCTTGACATTTATATTAACATTCTGTATAATTAATATAATGAGAAACATAAACAAAGGAGGATTACATAATGATCGACATTAAAGCAAATAAAAACAATGAAACTATCAAATTTAATAGTAGTAAAAAGGAATTAACAATTGAATTAGAGAATCAAAAGAAGTACAAAGTTTATTTATATGAAGTAGGAAAAGAGAAAGAAATTTATTTTGAAATTATGACAGAAATGCAAATAAAAGACTTAGAACATCAAATAATTCATAAATTAACCGATAAAAGAATTAGAGGAAGCATAGATGTAAATAGAATATATTATGTATCACAGTATGATAATAGGGTACATAATATCAATGATGTTCCACATCAATTAATAAAAGGTAAACAAAATATGGTTTATATTGGTAGGCAATTTGAAGATGGATTTGAAGTGGATGAAGAAGTTGAACTCTGGACGATTAAAGAAGTTGCAAGTTTTTATTAATCCTTACTCGATTAACCTTTAGTATTAACTTAGTGGATTGGGCAACCACAAAAAGTTAATACTATTAAAATACCAAAACTCATTAGCATAAGCATTCCATGTATGTCTCCTAAGTTTGTTGTCTCTGTCCATTTGATAAGATATAAGTGGGCAGAGGTAATTAAATTAATGGAGGAGGAGAATATAAAATGAGCAAAGTATCAATGACAGTAAAGCAAATTATGGAATTAGGTTTATGGGATAAAGTTTCTGAATATTTAGGTATTAATCCTTTCGCATTAAGTGAAAGTCAAATATCTAATGATGAAATCTTAGAATTTGATACTGAGTTTAAAAAACCAGAAAATGAATTGCCGAATGAATTTACAGGTGAATGTTATGTTCTTAGAAATACTGACGGTGAATTTTGCTATGGTGAATGCTCAGGTAAGGGTATTTACTTTGAAGAAGCAGAAAATGGAATGATGAAGAAGATGTAAGTAGATTTATTAATCACAATAGGGAATATGATAATGAGGATTGGAAAATTCGTAGAGTTGAAATTAATTATGAAATTGTAATAGAATAGAGAGGAGATAAAAAATTATGAAATGTAAATATTGTGAATCAGAAATGGTGTATAATGAAGAATTACAAAGATTTGGATGTAAGAAATGTGATGCAAAATATTATGATTATCAGAAATTAAAAGAAAATGATGAGATTATGACGTTTTTATTAAATATTAATTACCATAAAACATTAGGAGAATGGCACAGGGGGAATTTTTAATATTAGCATAAAATGTCAGTTTGGTTCAAATATTCAATGCTAGAAACCCAATAAAATCAAGGGTTTGTGAAATCGTAAATTTTGAATTTAACTTAAAATTAGTAGTTGTATTTATTTTTACATTATGTTATAATAGATCAACAAGAAAGGATGATTTTAATGTTAAATCCAATTGATACATACAGAGAAGGTAAACAAGAGAAATTATTATGTGAATTACAAAAATTATCAGTGGAAGAAATGCAGAAAATTATTAAAAAATTTATGCCTGATATGTCTAGGAAAATGTATCGGTGTAAAGATTGTAAAAAATTAATTGATTATATTTGTTTTAGATCTGAAAGTTTAGCAACAAAAGGTGATGTATTTTATACTACTAAATCATAACAAAATCTAATTAAATATAAGGAGGATACATAATGAAAGATATTTTTAGTTTTGACTGTGAAACTAATGGACTATACGGTAAATGTTTTGCTGTTGGTGCAATTGTCCTATCACCAGAAGGTTTAATCCTTGATAAATTTTCAGGTATTGCACAGGTCGAAGATGTTGACAATGCTTGGGTTAAAGAAAATGTTATTCCTAATCTTGCAGGTTTACAACAATTCTCTTCACACAAACAAATGAGAAATGCATTTTGGGGTTTCTGGATGAAACATAAAGATTCTTGTATTGCTATTGCAGACTTCGGGGTTCCAGTTGAATCTGGATTCTTCAAACAGTGTGTTTTAGATGATTTGGAAAGTAGACAATGGAATGCACCTTATCCACTTCATGAAGTAGAAACTTTATTAATTTCAAAAGGCGTTGAATCTGATACTAACCGGATTAAATACTCAGAAATTGATCCTAACACAATAAAACAACATAATCCAGTTGATGATGCTTATGTGTCTGGATTGTGCTGGATCAAAGCAATGGAGGTGAAATAAATGGATTGGAAAGATATTATTTTAAATACTCCAAATAGTGGGTATATATGGTTTTGTAGCAATAAGTCAGATAAATTTTATGGTGTGCCTTATGATTTTTTAATGCATCATAAATTAATACCAATATGTATATCTAATCCTTATAAATATAATGATGTATATGGTTATATCCCATATACCGATTTGGAACATTATGAAGAATTAAAATATAAACTAGAACAACGTAGCAATGAAGAATTTCGGAGATTACACAAAGAATACAATCAACGAGTTTTTGGAACACAACAAAAACCATCGAAAATTAAGAAAGATTGTTTTAATATTATTAAATATGTTGCTGTGGGGTTTTGCGGTATTATATTAATACGTTGTATTATTGGTTTATTATTAAAATGAAAGAACGGAATTATTAAATTTAAGGAGTGATTAATATTTTTATAGTAGAATTGCGTTCAGGTGGTAGTCTGTTTTATAAATTCAACAATCATCTCGAAGCACAAGAATTCTTACATAAAAACTATATGAACAATGGTATACTATTTGAAGTTGTTGAATTTAAGTACCATAATAACATTTATTATCATACAATCAATAATGAATGTAATATTCAGTCGATATTACATGATGATTTTAGTTTCATTTGTAAATATGATAAAAGTATTATGACTGTTCGTGAGACACTTGAAGATCATTTGAATAATTGGGTAGTTCCGTATTAGGATAAAGAGGTGAAATAATGGTTGAGATTTATGATAAATATAATGAGAAAATATGTGAATCTGACAATATTGAAGATGCAAAATCCGATGTAATGAGATATATTTATACTCATTATAAATATGGAGCGTTCCCGAAACAAGAATGCATAAGAAAATTAAATGATAACAATTTTTATTATTTTATAGAAGTTGGATATCATGTTAATTATAATCAAGCAAATCCAAGAGAATTTAATTTTTTATTTAAAATAGTATAACAAATTTTATCCATTTAGAATCAAGTAAAAATATTTTTACAAAACTCTTGACTATCTTTACTGCTTGTGGTATACTAATTATAATAAGAACATATCAAATATCAAGCAGTAAATAGTCAAAAAGACAGGTGACAATATGAAAGTAGCTGATTATATTCTAGAAATCTTAAACTCACAAGAAAGGGCAAAAAGTTGGCTTGCTGATAAGGTTAATATTAGTAAACAGGCAATGAATTATAAGTTTAAGAATAATAGTTTTACAGCGGAAGAATTGTTTGAAATAACAAAGGTATTAAATATTAACTTGGAAGAAATGAGAGATAAAATTTAAGGAGGAATTGTTAATGCAAAGATATAACAAACTTTACTATCTTTTAGATTGTGCTATAATTGGTAGAGAAGGATTTGAGCAACAAGCTAGAGAACTTGCCACTGAATTAAATATTAAAAATACTCCTTCTCTTAAGAATATGAAAAAAGTTGTTGGAAATATACTTCAAACTATTGAACCAATTAGAGTTGACGGAAATGGTCTGATACACAAAGCACAGAGAACCTTTAATCATAAATTCTATCATCTTGAACAGGTTGCTAAAAAGTTAGGTAAATCAGTTTATCAAGTGCAGGAGTTAATTAAATTAGGCAAACTTAATGCGGTTGATGTATCTGATATAGAAACTGAGAATTACAAATATCGTATACTAGAAAGTGATTTAGAATTGTATATTAAAAATAATCAATAAGGAGTGATATAATGTTCTATCGTAAAAATAGAAAAACTTATTATATTAAAAATATTAATGGCGGTAATTATCGTTCTAATATTCTTACGATAAATGAACTAAAAAATTGGCATAACTCTGGTGGTAGTAAAGGATTTAGATGTGATACATTTATAAGTATTGAAGAATTATTTGGATATAGAGAATTGACAGGAGAAGAAGAAATGAAAATGTTCCGTGATTTAGGAATCATTGGTTAAATTAAATAAAGATTAAGGGAGGAATTCATAACATGAAAAACTTTGAAATTTGGGAATCTGATTTCAACCAAAATCCTGATCGTGGTGGTATGCTGATACCAGAATCAGAAATATCACAGATGATAGACTTAGTTAATATCTCAATTTGCAGTATTTCTAATTTAGCAGTTGCCGAGATTGATAACCTAAATGAAAAATTAAAAGATTGGAATCCATTATCTGATGAAGAAGATTTAAGAGAGTTTCTAACCGAAGAAGGTTTTACATTTGGTAACATTAACTTCCTTAGTGATACCGAATCATCACAAGAAATTGTTGTTTTTGATTTTCATAATAAATCATTTAATGATTTAAGTCTATTTGAAACTACTCCTTGGTATCAGTGGAGTAATGGAAGTAATTTTAAAGAGGAATGGGCAGGAGAAAGTGTTACCGTTACAAAGGTAATAGTTGAAGATGAAAAATATCTTAACTTAGATAAATGTGATGGTAATGGGAATTGGTGTACTGGTGGTAATAAGTTTTACCATGAAACAGTCTATCGCGTGATAGAATTAGATGGTAGCAAGGTAGATAACATGTATATATTATGTCAGTGGTCACAATGGCAAGGCGATCATGAGACAGCTAAAGTGTTGACGCAAGAAGAATTAGAATCACATTTAAAGGAAATTGGATATAATGTTGATTAATTTAGTCTGCTATTATTCTACTCATTTGATTTTATATAAGTGGGTAGAGATGGTAAGATTGGATAAATTAAATAAAGGAGTGTTATACATGCATATAAAAGGTGAAAGTAAAATGGATATTGCCAAGCAAGTTAAAGAATTATATGACCAAGGATATAGATTTTATTCAACAAAAACAGGACATAAAGAGTACACTCCATTAACTGCATCTAAAAAGGCATGGGAAGGTAATATTGTTTATATACAACTTGGAGATACAAAGAGAGAAGAATTAACTGGAGAAATAATCTGATAGAAAATATCAACACGAAAGAAAACTTTCATATTGAATTGGAAGGAGAATATACATTATGACAGCAGAGCAATTTAAAATATTGAAAGAAGGTAATATTTTAAAAGTAGGTAAAAATCAAATTTACTTTGATGATTTTTCTGATAATAGACCATATTTTATAGTAGAAAAATTTGAATATGAAAATAATGGACATGATAATTTTAGTTTAATAGATGGGTTTAATAGTTTTAAATTGGCTTATGAAGTAGCAAAAGACCTTAATAAATATTTAAAAAGTCATAGGTATTAAAATTAAGGTTATTGTTGCTTAATACTTTACAATTATATTAATATTGTGTTATAATAGATTACAAAGTTAAATGAAGAGGTTTTTATTATGAACAATATTACCAAAGAATGGTATCTATTTGAAGGTTTTAAATCTTGTGGATTTGAAATTGATGGCACAGAATTACTTGCAAAGAAAACAAAAATTGATAATGTAGATGTTGTTCAGTATAATTGGGTGAAAGATAATGGTGTAATGGTTTCTCTTGCTTCATATTATATTGCTTGTAGCACATTAGATAAATTGAAAAACCTTTAATATCAACTCGTTCTGGTGAGTATAAATAGAACTTTAAGCCAAAAGCGTTCCTGTCTAAATGGCAGGAGGTAGTTAAAATTAGAAGGAGGAATATATGATGTTGAAAGTAGGAAAATATACTGGTACAACTTATAATCAAGGTGAAGAAATTGAAGAATGTTGTTTTAATATATCAAATGAAAATGAATTAACTGAGGAAATGCTTGGAAAACAGAAGAATGATTGTATTAAGTGTGCATTAATGTGCAATTTCTCATCTCCTTGTATGCCATGTAGAAATATGAAATAATAATAGTTAAAAATAAAAAGGAGGATACATAAATGAAGTATTTTAATGTACATTACAATGATAAAAAGGTTGAAAGAATTAAAGGTGAATCCATTCAGGATGCATTTAAAAAGGCTGGTTTGGGTGGAGGAATAATGGGTGCTGTTGATTATTGGGAAGAAGTAACTGAAGTACCAGCAGAACAAAAAACAATACATATAAATAATGATGAAATATGTAATCCTACTTTTATTGAGCAGTTAAGGAATTTCCTAAAGGATAATCCAATTGGTGGAACAGTTCAAGTGCATTTTGCAAATAGAATTTATGAGTACGTTCTTTTGAGTCAAACAGGGACAGAAGCATTTTTCTGTTAGTATAGAAATTTTATTAATATAATAATGGGAGGTTTTATTATGAAAAAATTAGAATTAAAATGTCCAGTATGCAATTCAACGAATGCTAGACAGTGGGCATGGGAAGATATGCATTTCTTTGATAATGAATTTTATGAATTTCTAAAAGAAGAATTTGGAGAAAATGCGGATACTGAAAATTACTATACTGCAAAATGTATTTGTGATGATTGCAATAATCGTTTTAATGCAAAAGTAGTTATTGAAGTGCAAGTTGTTGAAATTAGATATTAATATAAAATAAGGAGAGATACATAATGTTTAAAATTATATCAGAAAATAAAGTTGCTAATGAAATAAGGGAATTAATAAAAAATGCTGGAAATAATGTAAAGAATGGACTAGACCACTATGAGCAATTTGAATATGTATATGAGTATATGAATTTTGCTCGTAAATGCGGTACATTATCAAGAAAAACATTAGATAAATTATGGAAAGAATTGCAAATGGCAACAAAAAAAATAGTTCATGACCAATGATCGGTTTTATTCAAAGTTAAAATTGTAAACCAAATTCTAAAAGGAGGTTAATATAAATGGGAAATTTACCGGAAATATTTAAGGTATGTGTTATGTGTGAAACTTGCGGAGCAGTACCCGTGGATATCAACAATCTCTGTATTTGTCCCAACTGCCATCATGTGCTAGAGGATTCCGATTTAAGCTGTAACCTAAATGGTGATTGCCTTAACTTTGGCGTTACTTGCGAATATTGTATTAAGGCCAAGGACTTTATTTATTACCATGAGCAATGCCCTAAATATTACAAATGCCAAAATAACTGCTATGACAATTATTTCTGTGGCAATTGTATGGAGAATGAATATGAAAAATTTATTTCTAAAAATTAAAAATATTCTTGACAATATATTATTAAAATAGTATTATAATTATAGTAGAAAATGAAAAAATGAGAATTTAATAAAATGTAATATAATTTCACACTGCAATTATATTGCTACTAATTTAGTAGCAATATTTGTTTTTATTTAGTAAAAGGAGGTGAATAATATGAATGATACTTAATTAATAAATTATTATATATAAAATTAAAGTGTTAAAATAAAAGGAGGAACATTTATAAAATATATGAATGTATTAAGTTTATTTGACGGAATAAGTTGTGGCCAAATAGCATTAGAACGTGCAGGTATAAAATATAATAAATATTACGCCTCAGAAATTGATAAATATGCAATTCAAGTAACTAAAAAGAATTATCCAGATACAATACATGTTGGTGATGTAAATAATATAGATTTTAAAGAATATATAAATAAGATTAATTTATTAATAGGAGGATCACCTTGTCAGGGATTTAGTTTTATAGGAAAACAATTTAACTTTGATGATCCTAGAAGTAAATTGTTTTTTAAATTTGCTGAAGCATTAAATATAATTAAACCAAAATATTTTCTTTTAGAAAATGTTAGAATGAAAAAAGAATGGGTTAGTATAATATCAGAATATTTGAAAGTTGAACCAATACATATTAATAGTTATTTAGTTTCTGCTCAAAGTAGAAATAGATTATATTGGACTAATATACCAAATGTACAGCAACCAAAAGATAAAAATATTATTTTGCAAGATATATTAGAAGAAGGAATAGCAATTAGGCAAAAATCTAAAACTGTACGTGTAGGAGGCCGGCTGTCAAATGACCGGCACGAATGGGATTTAGCAAATATAGATGGTAGAAGATATTCAACATTAGAATGTGAGAGATTACAAACATTGCCTGATAATTATACAGAAGGTATACCAGAAAAACAAAGATATAAATGCATAGGTAATTGTTGGACTGTTGATGTGATAAATCATATTTTTAAAAATATTGTTCAACAAAATAATATTATAAATAATGAGCAAAAATTATGTATTAACTATTGACTATAATATTAGACCTATGATATAATTATAAAAATAGTAAATACATAAGGAGTTGACATTATGTTAAAAATAAATAAAGAAAATGAAACCAAAGAGTGTGGTTATAATGGGGAAAATTGTGATGGATGTAAAGAAGTAAAAAATAATTGGTATACATGTATGTGGGGTAGCCCACAAAATGATTTATATTCAGAATTAGAATCTGAAGGTGAAAATATTCCTATATATCCTAATCAAAAATAATATTATTTGAGGAAGTGAATTATTTGTATTATAAATGCATAAATTTAAAAAATGGAGAATCAGCATCAATAGAATTAAAAGAAATTGATGAATATAAATTATATAAATTGTACTATTATGATGCAAAACATTCTCCTCGTATAATTAATACTTCATATAGAGAGATTTTTAATACTTTACGTGGTGCTAAAATGTTTCTCAGTAGATATCTAGGATTTAAAACAAAGTGGAAGGAAATAAAAGATATTTAACCACTTCAAAAGGAAGTTATTTATTATTTGTTTTATATATTAGTTAAAAAATGTTTTAAAGTAAATAATTACACCTCACAAACCCTTATATTATAAGGGTTTTCTTTTTACCATTTCATGACAAAACAGATATTTTATTAAAAATTAATATATTTCTTAATACTTACCTTCGTGTAGAGGTAAGTATTCTTTATTTCTAAATTAGTATTAAGTATTGCATTATCAGTTAATTTGTGTTATTATAAGAATATAAATATAAATACATGGGGGTACTATTAATGACTTATACTATAATTTATTGGTGGTATGGGCAACCTATTAAAAAAGCTACAAATTGTAGTGAATATGATAAAGAGTGTGCGGAGAATCTTAATAAAAGAAATAAAAGTTTTAATAACCCATGCTATTATGAAATTATTCCAGAAGAAGGTGTATAAAATGGAATATTTACAACTTATATCATTATGTATATCAACATTTGCATTAGGATTTGCTATTGTAGCATTTCTATACAACAAAAATAAATGAAATTTAACTAATTATTTCATCAAAAGGTATTGCAATTTAATTAGAAGTGTGGTATTATATATTTAATAGAATATAAAAATAAATAAGAAAAAGGAGATGTTGTTAAATGATTAGAACTCCATTATCTTTAAGTGTAAAGCAAGTTTGTACAATGATTAAGAAGGGTAGTATTACTTTTGATAATCCGATTCAAAGACCTCCTGGGCAATGGAATCAACAGAAAAAAAGTGATTTAATTGAAACTATTTTCAGAAGATTTATACCTGATTTATTTGCGGTTAAAACTAAGGAAGAAAAAGGAAATGTCTATGACATAATTGATGGCCTCCAGAGATTTACAACTCTCTGCTCTTTCCTTAATGATGAATGGGAATTGTTAGAATTAAGACCTGTAAAAATTGAAACAACTGGTGAAATACATAATATTTCAGGTTTAAAATATTCTCAATTGCCGGAAGATGTGCAAGATGTAATCAAAAGTTATATGCTAACTATTAGAACAATAGAATTTGAAGAAGATGAGGATGAAGAGGAACTTATTGAAGAAATATTCTATTATCTTAATAGTGGCGTACCAATGGCAAAGGAACATTTAGCATTGATATCAGCACCTAAGAACGTACAGGAATTTTGTCATAGAATGATTACAGAGCATGATTTATTTGTAAGTATTGCTAAATTTACAGAAGCTAGTATTAAAAAATCAGATAAGCAAATGACAATTTTACAGAGTGTTTTGTTAGTATCTGGTTTGCCATATGAAAGTTTTGCAGCAAAACACATTGAAGAAGTATTTGCTAAAAATGAAATAATAAATGAAGTTTTAAAACAGACAGAGAAAGCATTTACAGACATTGCAGATACCTTTCAATCGACACATAAATTTGTAGTTAAAATTAATATTCCGATTATGGCTTATATGTTTTTTAATACTACTGAGGAAAATAAAATTCTGGTAAGAGAGAAATTATTAAATTATGTTAATAAAGAAATGTTACCTGGAGATAAGTATAAGGCATACACAGGTGCAGGGAATGTTAAGAAGGATAAAGTTATTAAACGTATTAATGGTATGTTTGAGATATGTGGAGTGGTAGAAATACCAGTAGTAGCAGTAAAGCAAACTTATGAAGAGATTAATGCAGTATTGCAAGAATTTAAAGATGAATCTGAACCTAAGATTGAACATGAAGACGATTCTACTAACGATAATGTCAATGTGCAATCTGAATCTAATGAAATACCAGAATTAACAATAGATGATATTCCTGAAATTGATTTGACAGGTGAAGTAAGTTAATAGGGAGGGTTAAAATCCCTCTCTAATCCTTTAAAATTAAGTTTATGGAGGTTAAATTTAATGAGTAATAATAGTATCTATCTACAAAACGTAACGGTTATGACAACAGAGATGACTATCTACAGTGTCTATCTGAAGACTATGGAGTGCCTTTAGAAACAGTTTATATCCTTGCTGAGACACTTGGAGAGAATGAGGAATGGGACGCTTTAATTTCAGCTTTAGAGGACGCAGAAGGTATGATTTTTGATTAATAAGGAAGGTTAAAATCCTTCCTAATACATATCAATAAAATAATATCAAGGAGTTGTAATATTATGGATACTAACATCAAAGATACATACTTAGGTTTTACAGACAATCTAAAACCAATGCAAAAAGTAAGAGCAGAAAAGACACTAGACAATTTAATCAGACACAATGGTAATGTAATAACCAATAAGGAATTTATTCTAATTAAACTACAAGAAGGATTAAAACCAAGAATAGAGGAAGATTATTCCTACTACAGCAGAAAACTACAAGGTGAAACTAAACCAAGAACAGACTACAGACTTAAAGATCAAGATGGTAGTTTCTATCATATAACAAAAACTGAATATGATTATGCTAATTATCTCTTAGAAAATAATTTTCTTGACGAGCAGAAAGTTAAAGAATTTGTAGTAGCAGAAAATAATAGACTCCTACAAATAGCACAGGATGAATTAAATCATAAACAACAGGAGAAAGAACGTAAAGAGACATTAGAAAGAGAAAAACAAGAGTTTGACAATTGGTTAAACGAGCAAGCAGAAAACTATAATAACAATGATAAATTTGACATTACTAAGAGTATATTCTTAGATGTTCAAGGTCAATACAATGAATTAATGTTGTGTAAATTTCTAGTATTGATTGAAAACATAGATAATCCTATGTGCAAAGATATGTTAAAAAGTTGGTTGCATACTCACAATACCACAAGTAAGAAAGTATTTTATCATATGACAGGGATTAAGTTACCGTCAACGGATAAAGGTGCTATGCCATTGTTAGATAATTTGAGTACAACGAATTTTCAAGGTATTGTACCATATATTAAGAAACAATTAAATGTCACAAAAGTTAATAAAGAAGTAATAACAGATACCTTCTATAAATTGATAAGAAAACCTGAACCACATTATGAAGAAGTCATAGGTACACCAATAAGTAAGTATGGTCTGGATATGTTTATAACTCAAGATGCTAATGGTGTATATAATATATCCGAAGCAAAAAGTGGATTACTGATTACTAATGCATCTACAAAGACAGAATTAATGAAAAAGTTAAAGGATACTATTGAGCAGTATGGAGTCGAAAAGGTTAATCAAATGATTTAAGAACAAATTGATAATAGTGATATAGGTATTAGTCCGAAGTATAAAGATGTTGTATAGGTATTAAATATAACAAAATCATAAAATAATAGTTGCTATGTTCCGAGCAGAGTGTTATAATATAATTATAAATAATAAAATACATAATTTAAGGGAGCGAATTAAAATGTGTAGAGCAAAACGATACACTGAACAACTACTAGAGATTTATGATAAAATTAATCAAGATCTAGAATATTTTAAATATAAGTTACATTATTTACAATGGTTACAAGAAGATTTATTACATATTATAGAAAACAAAAAGTTTAATGTTGTGCAAGGTTATAAACTATCAAAGAAACTTCAAGAAACTAGAAATGAACGCAGAGATTACAAGATTGAATTGGAAACTATGATTAATTTAAAGAAAACATTTGTTGATAAAAATATTAATTATCTAAAGCATACATATGAAAGTGTTAAAAGGCAAGATGAAATATTATTGGAATTAAAAAGGAATAGGATTTATAGACCAAGGGTGTTAAAGAGTATGGAATTGAAAATAGTTGTGCCGTTAAAAAGAAAGGTTATATAATTAATAATATAAGGAGGATACAATCATGAAAAATACAATGTTATCAATTGTTTTAACTTCGCCACTATTTTTAATTTCTGGTGGGATATTTAAAACTAGTTATGATTATTTTAAGGTAGAAAATATTATGTATTCAGTACCATTGTTTGTTTTAAGTTTTGTATTTTTTCATATAGGCAGTAGGATGGAAGAATATTGTTTGAATAAATTAGATAATAAAAAATAAGGAGGAAATAAAAATGAGATATGGAAATATGACAATTAGGAAAGCAATTGAACAGTTACAAAAAGTTGGTAGTCATATTGTGCATTGTAGAAATGGTGCAAAAATCTACTTAACATCTATGAATGACGATGATCAAACCATGTCTCAATATAAGACAATAAATGGTAAAAGAGTTTGCAGGAATATATACTGTTTTGTTTCACAAGAAAACGGAGTAAATAAAATATCTGAATTAGAAAAGTATTGCTTAAAGCATGAAAGTTGTGGATATATTTTTGACGAAGATAATTACATACTACCTGAAAGAGTAATGAATTTACTTATCAGTTTTAATGGTGGCATTGATGAATATCAAACTTTATCAATTCCATATTACATGATGGTTGATACAATGAGTATGTTTGAAGATGATTAATATCATGATAAAGCGATAATTCTATTATAAATGAGGGTTAAAATTATGGATATAATAAAACTAAAAAATGATTATAATTTAACAAATGATGAAATAGACGAAATAATATTTCTTGAATCTTTAGAGAATAAAACTGAATATGTTAATTGTTGCAAATGTGGGAAGAGAATTTTAAAATCAGTAACTAATAAATATAATGGTTGTTGTTTACCATGTTTTGATTTTTGGTATTGTTAAATTAAATATAAAATATAAAGGAGAAATTAATAATGAAAAACAATAATAAAAACTATAAATATCTGTATATTATATCTTCTTATGCAGGTGGTAGAGGTGATGTAGATCAGGTTGTATATAAAATGAATAGTAATACCGAAGAAATGAGAAAGGCATGTCAAGAAAATTTTAAAAAGAACAATCCAGAAGCAGGTTTATATATACATTTATGTTCAGCAATAGTTATTGAAATTAAAGATATTGGAATAGATGCTTTTATTAAAGATGGTGATGAATGTTATAATCAATTTTTACAAGAGCAAAAAGAAATTGAGAGACAAGAATTAGCAGAATTAGAAAGGTTGCAGAAAAAGTATAATAGACGTACACCTACACCTTCATATGATAATAATAAATTTATTGGTGGAGCATGGTCTGGAGATTGATTCAAAATGGTTATATGGTTATAATATTTTAAGGAGGAATTTATATGGCAAGAAAAATTAGAATAACATTGGAAAATAGAGGAACAAGTAATTTTAATCCGCAAGAAGCAATAATTGATTCAGATGATTTCGCAATAATTATTTCAAATTTTGATGGTAGTAAAAAATGGGAAGCACGAATTAATGTAGATGAAAATAATTGTCCTATTTTTAAATATCCTCAATTAGAAGTTTGCTCTAATTGGAGTATGCCAGCATTAAAAATTAAATCAGCAGATTAATACAAAGGAGAAATAACAAATGAGAATAAGAGATATGATAATTAATCTTATAGAAGAAGGTTTTTCAGCAAAATCAATACCTTTAATGTTAAAAAATGAAGTAGGATTTAAAAATGAAGAAATCTTAGAAGCATTAGAACCTGATAAAATAAAAATTCCTGAAGGAATAGGTACAACTATTGAATTGCATATAATACAAACCATAGACAATCTGAGAGAAACAATTGAATTTAACAATAAGATATTCAAAGATATATCTAAACATGATATAATAAGTAGTAGAGAACATACTATGCAACAAAATGTAAATTTATCTAACGAATTATATCATCTTAAAAACTATGTTAAGCAATTAGAAAATGAGAAAGTAGATTTACAAATTAAACTGGAGAAGGTAAGGAATTGTGACACAAGAAAAAATGTGTATTGTTATGAGTGTGAAGATAATAGTTGTGTGAATAATATTTGGTATAGTTTGAGGAAGGAGAAATAATATGAAAATAGTAAAATGTAATAATGACAAATGTAAATATTCTAAAAATGGAATATGTACTTTAGAAGAATTGGAATTACTTACTACTGAAGATAATGGTTATATTTATGTAATGTGTACTTCTTTTTCAAAAGGAGCAGATGGGAATTAAAAATATGATCAACTATGAGTTTTGTCATGATTTTAAAATGAGAGGAGAATATTAACATGAGACTATGGGAAATTATTAAATTAGCAGATGAAAAGAAATTAACAAAAGGTGAAAAATTCAAAGCAATAAATATTCCATTTGATTTAGTACTTGAATATGACGAAGATGATTCTTTAGTATATAATACTATAATGGGAAATACGACAGAAAGAAAAGCAGTTAGTTTATGTAGTGGTGAATTAGGTACAGAATTTATGCAAATTCTTAAAAAAGGTTTAAGAGAATATGATATGATAAAGGAATTGACTATTGATTCATTATTAAAAGCTAAACGTAGTGATGGATATTGGGATGGTTATATTTATTTTCATAAAGAAGGTCACTTAGTTTGGGAAGATGGAAGTCATTATATTGTCACAGGTTCAACTGCATTGTGGGATGTATATTATTAAAGAGGTGATATAAATAATATGAAAAAACTAGATTTAGAAGAATTACATAAATCAGCATGGATTTGGTTAGTTGAAGGAGAACGATTTAATACATTAACACCAGAGAAATCATTGTTTTTATATGATATAATGGTTGTGTTGAATAAAGTGAAACAGAATAGTATTGATATAATTGTTAGTGATGAAACACAAAGAAATATATATGTAGATAGATGTGAAAAAGAGGAGATGTAAATTATGTATTTAACTTATATAATTAAATATGGTGGAACAATTGGTGATAGCACTTCACATCATTTTATTACTGATGATATTGAAAAGGTAGAAAAATGGGTAGATAATTATATAAAAGAATTTAAAGAAAAACATGATTGGTGTGTAGATGATGTTTATGCTTGTAAAAATAATACTTTGCTCATACAGTTTATATACCCTCATAGTGGTACTGATTATAAATATTGTTTAAGAGCAGATTTCCCAGAAACATTTGACAGATGGAGTGTATGTTTATTTGAGGAATTATTTAATCATGATGAATTTAATGAAGTTGTAAGGAAATTAGATGAATTTGTTAGGGATAGGGATAATATTATTAAGAAAGAAATGGAATTACATCCAGAGTTATTTGATGAAAATTATAATTAATAGGAGGAAATGATATAATGAACAAAAGTATACTATAAAATTTATTACTATAAACCTGAAGATAATGTAACTGTAGTTTGTATGCAGTATTTTGATGAGTATGATTATATTCAGGAGAATTTCTTTAAAGATGAAGATGGTGAAGTGCTTAAATTTGAATGGGAACATGAAGCAATTGAATGGCTTAATGATAATGTCATAGAGGATAAAATTGATCCGGAATATAAGAAAGGTTTTAATCAGAGTAAGTTTATGAAAAAATAATAATAAAAAGGAGAATGTAATTTATGCAAGTAATTCAAGAACAAGAATATTTTGAGAAATACATAATGACTAAGCAAGAATATGAAGAACGATTAAAAATAGCATTTAATAAAGGTAGGAAAGATTTTGCTAATGATTTATTAAATGCAATTAAAAATTTTCCTTATCAATTAACAAGTTGGAGAGCATTAGATAATTTTACATCAATATTGGTAAATAAAATAAAGGATGAAATTATGAAAGGATGATAATATAAATATGAATTTTGCCTTATTAATTGACAAGAAAAATAATCATTCAAAAATAGTTAAAGGAGTCAGTAAACTATTAGATGTTGATTTTCATAGGGTATCACCTATATATGCTACTACAATAGATAATAAAAATAATTGTATAATAAGTATTACACCTTGTAAAATACATTTTATGTTCTTTAATAGTAGTAACGATACTAATAAGGAAAATGTGATATTGAAGATTAAGAAATATTTAGAGTCATATTTTAATGGTCAAGTTGTGGGAGTAGCAAATTATGAAAATAATAATAAATTGTTTAGTGATGTAAATAATGTTGATATAATTTATATATAATTAAATAAAAACAATATGAAAAGGAGAAAAATAAAATTGAAAAAATACACTAAGAAAAGTCCTAAATTTTTTGAAAACATTAGAGAAGTTAATGGAGTAAAAGAACGTAGATGTTCCAAATGTAAAGAATGGTTTCCAGAAACAACGGAATATTACTATATGCATAATAAATCAAAACCAGAAAGAGGTTATCAATCAGAATGTAAAAAATGTGCTATAAAACGCTCTGATAAAATTCAAAAAGATAATCCTGAACGAACCAAATATTATAAAGATAGTCATTATTATAAAAATATTGATATTTGGGTAGACAGACAAAGAATATATAATAAAAAACATGCAGAACAAATAGCTATAAAAGAAAAAGAATGGGCAAAAAATAATCCAGATAAAATGAAAAGGTATGCTCAAAATAGATATCACCACAATCATGATATATCAACAAAAGAATGGAAAGCATGTCAAGAATATTTTAATTATGTTTGTGCTTATTGTGGTAAGACATTAGAACAACAATATAAACAAAATAATCATCAATTTCATAAGGAACATGTTGATCATGAGGGTTATAATGATGTTAGAAATTGTGTTCCAGCTTGTACCAATTGCAATAGTACAAAAAAAGAAAAAACTATAGAACATTTATTTAATATAAATATAATATCAACATTTACACAAGATAGATATGATAAAATTATGTTGTGGTGCAATGAAGATTATAAACAATACATAGAAGAAAAACCACCTTATAAAATAAAACATAGTAGGATATATAGAGAAGATGGTACATATTATTTACAAGCTGAATTGTGGATAGTTGATAATAAAAGGAATTTTATTAAATGTATAGCCACGGAAGTAAAGAAAAAAGATTTAAATTTACATATTCAAAAATATTTTGGATATATGTAATATTCTAATTATTTAATAAGAATAATAAAATAATTATGTTGACATATGATAATAAGTATGGTATTATTAATTAATGAAATTATTAATTGAAGGAGGAATTTGCAAATGGAAAATATTCTTGAATTATTTAAAGAAAGAAATTTACTTTTAAATGAAATAATTAAAGTTGCCTCAACAAGAGAAGGACAGCACATACTTGAAATAGTAAATAATATTAGAGAGTTATGTGATAAATTAGAAAATACTGTAAAATAAAGGAGATAAATTAACATGAATATATCTACAGAAAAATTTGTTAAGATAGCGGATGACGCAGTTAAAAAATACGAAGAAAAACTTTTAGAAGTATATGGTCTTATATTTGAAGAAATGATTAAAGGTATGTCTGAAAATAATATTCCAAAAAGAAATTATGCAAATGAAGAAAAAACCGCTTGGCAAGATTCTTGGGAGTGGATATTATTATCTGATAGGGCTTCAAGTCGTATAAAAGCAGTATGGGAATTGGATATGTGCTTCTTTAAAAATACAAATGATATTGAAAAGAAATATGAGTAGAGAGGAGAGATATATAATGAATTGGGAAAAGCAAAAAGAGATTATTGAAAAATTTTGCAAAGATAATAATATTAGTCTTAGTGATTTTGCAAAAATATGTAATTTTATTATGAATGGATTTAAATGTTAATAATTAAGGAGTAAATAATCATGAATAGCATTCAGAAAACATTAAGAAAAATTGTTAATTTCATAGATGATTATTATAAAGTAGCACCTATATTTTATAAATTATGGTTAGATAAATATGGAGTTGATAATCTTAATTTTATAAATTATATATCTTTTGAAGAAGAAAATGAGGATATTGAAGAATATTTAAATTATTGTTTATATATGCTTGAAGAATGTGAAAAACAATATCCTAAAGGTAGTGAAGTTATAGGATTCCAAATTGCTGATATTATGAGAATGATGATAGAAAGTCAAGAATTGAATGGGTTATAATATGGAGGGGATTAGGATGAAAATCATCGCAACAAATAAAGAAACAGGTAAAACATATGATGTATTAATGTTTCATGTAGAAGAAAAATTGCAAGTTTGGGTAAAAAGAGATAATTCATGGTGGGAAAATGCAGATAAGTATGATTATAATTATGAATATTTAAAGTTATCATAAAGGAGGAAATACATATATGAATAAAGCAATTGATGTAATGGAAAGAGTTAAGATAGGGTCTTTAATTAGATTACATGGCATTCATGATTTTAGAGTAGTATATCAAGAACCAAGTTATGAAGAAATATATGGTTGTTGTAAAATTCCCAGAGATCATGTAATTAGAATGATTAATGAAACTATTCCTAATGCATTAAATTGGACAAAATCTAGATCAATAGATAGACTTAAAATAGAAATGGTGCAAAGTGCCGTAGCAGGTTTGTATAAAGATATTGAATTAATTGAAGAATAAAAATAATACAATATATAGTATTAAACATATTTATACATACTATATATAGATGTAAATTCATTAGCAAAGAGAGTTTTTGTGATGATATTTTAAGGAGGAAATTATCATGACTATTAGAGATAAATTAAAACAAATGAGAGAAAATGCAATGGTGTATACACTAGGATTTACACATAATGGATTTACAAGATATAAAATTAGAGAAGAGTATGAAGCAATTCCTATCGATGGTTTAGATTTATTGAAGTGTTGTGCTGCTATTGGATTTATGATTAAAAATGCAGATAAGATAGACGTTAATAAAGAATATGTTCTTGAATTTATAGGAATAGGAACACATATAGTAACAGAGATAAAGAAAAATCAATATGATTATAAGTATTGTACCATATTACCGTTAAGAACTGGAACAGCAAAAGATATATTGGGTAATAGAGTGTTTAATTGTAAAATAAATAATGGAAAAGTAGATATATTAGATGATAATTATGAAATAAAAATACATGAAATAGAATTAGATAAAGTGCAATTTGTAAAACCAGAAGAATTTTATCGTCAAAAAGATACTACTATGTGGATGAAATAGGAGGAATTATTATGAATCAAATAGAAGAAGTTTTACTTAGAAGATATAAGAGAGCACTTGAAGGTTTAACTGTGGGTGGCTCTGAGTATTATAATAATCCTGAAAGATGTGCAGAGGATATTAGACATAGATTAGATAGACAAGTTGAAATTATTAAGAGATTGGTTAAGGAAAAGAATGAGTTGAGAAATGAATTTAAAAAGATGTTTAAATTGATAAAGGAGAGTAATACATAATGAAAGGGCAAGAATTTTTCCATGATAGAAATAATGATATTTATTATTTAGTTAATTTTCAAGAAGAAAGATATATGAAAATAGCAGAAAAAGGAAGTCAATATTATGAATTATGCAGACATTTATATTGTAATAATTGGGAATATGCATATATCAGACATAAAATACTATCTACATTTAAGAAGGTAGATAGGTTAATGCAGATTGATGGGACAGAAGATTAAGTTGAGAGTAAATTATTCTTTAGACACGATTTATTTTGAGTAGGTTAGAAAATAAATGTTGACAGAATGATAAAATAAATGTTATAATACGCATAGAGTTGAAATATACTCTATGTTTTGTTTTGTTGTAAAAATAAAATCACATCAGAAAAGAGTTGATCCAAATGATGTTTTCTCATGAATGGGACGAAGCATTAATTGAATACAGAGCAACAGAGCGTAAAAAGAAAGCAGATAAACGTAAAAAGTTATTAGCATTAATTAATGATAAAGCCACCACTGAGGGAGAGAAGGATAATGCCAGAAAGTTACTACTAAAGTTTGAATAGTTTTTCATTAATATATCAACTTAATATAACCAAAGAAGTGTATTAAATGGGTGCTATTATACTTGGTATTATTTTACTAGCAATATTCGGTGGTAAATAATAATAATAAAGGTATATATAAACATGGACACAATAAAATCATTTAACTTAACATTTGCATTATCAAATCTACCTAATAATGTAAAAGATATATTCATTGAAATTATCCGTAGTGCTATGACAGGTAAAGAATTAACTCAAGAAAATAAAGATATATTAGCGTATGCTTGTTATCATAGCACATTGCCTATTGAGGATGAGGAAGTGCTAAGTTGGAGTATTTCGAAATGTGAAAAATAAATAAAAGCAAATAAAATAATCAAAATTAATGAAAGTTTTTCTTGACTTTTTCACAGAATATAAATATAATAATAAAAAGGAAGTGAAAACACATTGCCACATAAAATAATTAAAAAACTTGATGACTTAGGACGTATTCACATTGTAAAAGAAATAAGACAACAAGTAGGCGTAGATGAAGGAGATTCAATGTTAATAGAAGTTAATGAGAATGGTCAAATTGTGTTGACTAAGATTATAGATCAAGAGTAAAATATAAGATAGGAGAGATAATATGTTGGCATTAGAAACTTTATCTGATAATGGTAAGGAATTAATAACTAAAGATAAGAAATATGTTATAGGAAAAGAATTAGGTTACAGTTATACTACAAAATATTACGTCATAAATAATTATGGAGATAAATTATATTTGACAAGAGAAGAAGTATTATCTAAGTTTAAATTATCAGGGAAAGAAAATTTGTAAGTTTGATAAATAAGTATAAATTAAAGGAGGAGATAAATAATGTTCCCAATATATCAAACAAAAGAAGTTAAAATGAAAAAAGAACAACTAAAGAATAATGTTAAGAAACTTAGAGATAGTGGAATCAAAGATGAAAATTTAATGGGTGAACTTGAAAATTTAGATTGGAATTTTCCTCAATATAGAATACTATTCAGTTCCACAAGAGAATTGTGTATGTTTATAAATATTGATAGTTCAGATTATAATGGTGTTATTTGGAGAAATTAAAATTGTTATTAAACTGTGATTTATAAATTTTAAAGGAGGAATTTATTACGGGTTATCAAGAATCATACGTAACAATTAACGGCAATGTAGATGAATTAATCACCATTATTCAAAAGTTAGGCAAGAATCATTTTGAATACACTATGGCAGAGCCAGTATCAATTATCACATTAAATGAAAATATTAAAGGAAAATATAATTATAACAAAGGTAGTAAATTTATTTATTTTGTAGGTGAGAGAATTGGTCAAAGGAATACCAATGCTATGTTTGGAATATTGCCAAATGAATTATCAGATAGCATAAGTATTATATTTACAGAATACTTCCCTTCTGATAGAATATTTACAGAAGAAGGATTCGCCTTGCATGAGCAATTTGTTTGGGAGAAGAATAGGAGAATCAAAATCATGATTAGATCATGTATGAATTGTATCTGGTGTAGTTGTAGGAATTATGGATATAATAGACCAATATGTTTAAATTATATCCCTGAAAAATTTATTGGAGAGGATAATAAAAATGAAACCAATATGTAAATTAATCGGTGAAGATGGGAATATTTTCAATCTTATTAATATAGTATCAAAAGTATTAAAGAATAATAATTTACATAGTGAAGCAAAAGAAATGACTGATAGAATATTTAATTCTAGAAGTTATAATGAAGCATTAAGAATTATTTCTGATTATGTTGAGATTGAATAATTATTATATAAATAAAAGGAGTTGACACCATGAAAAATCCAGACGAATATAAAATTGAAGTTATCATGAATCCTCATCCTTGGGATAATGTAGAAGAGCCTTATTTTTGGTGTATATTAGGATGGGGAAATAAAAGTTGGTGTAATAATGGTTGTGGTTGGTCAGTATCACCAGAGCAAGCATGGAAAGATGCCAATGTGTATTATAATAAAATGATATCAAGAAAACAAAAGGAGAATGATAATGTTAAAATTTAATATAGTTACTGCTGATGAAATTTGGCAAACTGGTAAAATATCATTTAGATTTATCTTTGATTCCAAAATGGATTATGAAAATCATGCTAAAGTTGATAATTGGGGTGCTATTATTAAAGAATTTAATAGTAATGATAGATTGGTAAATATATTTAATTCTAGCGGATTGGTATTTGGATGGGGTAATGATACAATGGACGATGAAAAGTGGGTTACTGAATTATTAGATAAATTACCAAGTTGTTCATTATTAATGGAGAAAGAAGATGCTGAAATATTTAAAAAGTATTGTGATATACTAGGATATGAGTATACTTATATTTGTGTTGATGGATATTTGAAAACAGCTTAAATAATACAGTAATAAAAGGAGTTGACATCATGAAAATTAAAAATGGCACATTTTCAGATTATTTTGTTAGAATTAATACAGATGAAGGTGTTGGAGGACAAATTATAATTAATCGTATATCAGGAGATACTATAGATTTAAATATTCGCCAGCTTGTTATTAATGATGAATCTGAAGCAAG
>Ga0209417_1000427_pt1 | contig 101725 bp, 90 predicted proteins | sample RifGroF2_FD_184002 | JGI IMG/M metagenome (GOLD analysis project Ga0209417, IMG submission 184002) | Groundwater microbial communities from Rifle, Colorado, USA - Groundwater F2 (SPAdes) (version 2) | ecosystem: Environmental > Aquatic > Deep subsurface > Groundwater | place: Rifle, Colorado... | reverse complement strand
TGTAATAGAGAGAAGTGTTCAAAAGAAAATATAATTTAAAATATGTACCTACCTACCAGCAGACAGACGCAAACTAAAAGAGTCTGCGACACTTATAAATTTTAACACTTGAGAAGGATTAAAGATACATGAAAAGTGTGGATAACTTTTAGTGAAATATCACCTAAGTGTACATAAATTAAAAACACTCCAATGGGAGTGTTTTTTTATAAAATTAAACCAAATTTTGCGGAACACCTTCAATAAAGGTAGAAATATTTTTAGCTGTTGTATTCAATATTTCCGCCTCGGCTTCTTTTGTGAAGTATGCAATATGCGGAGTAACTATTACCTGCGGTAAACCAATGAGAACATGATCTTCATAAAGTGTTTTGAAATCCTTAAATTTTTCCTCTCGGACTCCTCTGTGCTGAATATCATCCATAAGATGTCTCTCTGCCTCAAGAACATCAAGTCCTACACCGGAAAGATGTCCGTTTGTAACAGCCTCAAGAAGCGCCTCGGTCTCTACCACTTCCCCTCTCGATGTATTTATAAGATATGCACCCTTTTTCATTTTATATATATTATTCTTGTTTATGAGATGGCGAGTACTTTCGGTTAGAATAGTGTGAAGGGTGATAATATCTGAACTGGCCAATACCTCTTCAAGAGAAACACATTTCGTACTGGTCTCCTCGGCAAACTTTAAGTCAGGTTTTATGTCATGGGCAACAGTCTCCATCCCAAATCCTTTTGCAATCCTTATTATATTCTTTCCAATCTTTCCCATTCCAACGACACCAAGGGTCTTTCCAAAAAGATCAAACCCCTGAAATTCTTCAACATTAAAAGACCCACCGTCCCTTAATTTACCATATGACGGATACACCTTTCTTGAGAGAGATAAAATAAGAGCAAAAGCAAATTCCGCCACAGTATGGGAACCATAAGCAGGAATATTCGAAACATTTATCCCCTTTTCCCTCGCGCAGGAAACATCTATGTGGTCATATCCAGTAGAACGTGTGGCGATGAGCTTGAGATTCGGAAGTTTGTCTAGGATTTCTTTTTTGATTTCTGAACCAACAAAAACGGAAATTATTTCCGCGTCCTGAATCAATGAAAAATTTTCCAAAGATAATTTTTCCTCGTGAAAACTAAATTCAATACCTTGAATACTTTTAAGTGTCCCCGAAACAACATCGGCGTCATCTTTATTTATCTCAAAAAATACAACTTTCATCCCGTAGTAGAATTTTAGTTTATTAAATCTTCCTTCCTTTTGATAACTGTAAATAATTTTGTCCTGTTTCTCTCTTCATTATAACTCTTATTACTACTTTATAAAAGATTTAATACGATTATGCCCCGTGAATCAATTTCGGGTTTATAGCCTAATTTATGTATATTATATTTAGCCCATAAACAAACCAAAACATAATCAAACTAAAATTTCACTATGGGATTCATTTTTTATTATTTACGATACTAATTACAAGGCCAATTATACAGCACCCCGAGTAAAATAAGAACTGGGCAGAATTGAGATACTATAAAATATTGCCATAATCAATTAGTAACTTTTTATCTCAAATAAAATTAAATTCCACAGAGTGGGTTGATTAAATTCTTAAAAAACATAGTATAGGAAATAAGAAACATAGTACTTTTACAATTCACCCGCCAAATTTCCACTATATAAACATTAACACATAACTGAGTGTGTATATGCTAAACACAAATTAATCAATTATTTGTGAAAAGTTTAAAAAATTTAGAAGGGTAAAAAGGAGGTTCTAGATGAGTAAGATTAACAGAACGCCACTCATTCTTAAGTCTTTGTCCTCAAGAGAAATGGCAATATGGACCGCCCTGGATGAATATGTTGTTGGACAAGATTTCGCTAAAAAAATACTGATCTCCCGTTTAACAAATCTCAACAATGGTTTGCGAATGATTGTTACCGGATCAAAACCACCCGCAACATTACTCTTTGTCGGCCCTACGGGATCAGGAAAGATGCACTTTATTAAGTCATTTGCAAAAATTATTTTTGGAAATGAGAATGCTTTTCTTCGTGTGAACTGCACACTCTTTAGCGAGGGAATGATAACCCAACAAAAAATTGACGAATTTGGCTTCGATCTTTACGCAAGAAGCGTTTACCAGACACAGATAGACGCCGCCAATGCCGAGATTGAAAAAATAGCAGAAAAGGTTAACACGATTGAACGGGTTATGAATCAAAAGGTAAAAGATGGGGAATCTTTTGATAAATGTGCGGAAAGTTATTACAAAGAAATTGAAAAGCTTAACAAGAAAAAAGAAGCAATCGATGCAAAACTGGACAAAACTCTTAAAAATATAAAATGGGAACCAGGCGGAAATTATCAATCTATTGTTGTTTTTGAGGGTGTTGACGAAATGCACCCCGGAGTAATCAATGTTCTTCGGGAGATTCTGGACAGCGGAACGTTTACTTCCGGAAATGGTGTGGTTTCTTTTAAAAACTGTTTCATTTTTTTGAAATGTAGTCTTCTCTCAGAAGATCTTGTTGGGGACTACTTAAAAAGAGGAACAGTGGGTTACCGCACAAAAGAAAAAAGTGAGCCGTCAACAGAATTCTACAAAACAGCAAAAGACAGGGTGGCTAAAATGATTCCCCTGGAACTCTTAAAAGAGATCGGCAAAGAAAATATAGTCGTCTTCAGACCTTCTGTAAAAAAAGAGATGATTAAGATTATTGACAAAAAGCTAGAAAATCTAAATAAAATTTATTTAAGCAAAAACCCCAAAAAAGAAATCAATATAAATTTCACAGAAAAACTTAAAGAATATATTTACGAAGAAACCCAGGATTCTGTTAACATCATACTCGGAGCATCTTCTATTGAAAGAATCATTTCGATAAGAATTTGCAATCGTCTTAACAAGATAGTAACAACCGAGGAATTTGGGATAGTGCCCGGAGACACTATTGAAATCGATATTTTAAACGGTGAGATTGTTTTCAATAAAATAACCTTATCATAGTCACATACGCAAAGGGGGGCCATTGGCCTCCCTTTTTAATATTCTATCGGATTTTTATGAATTAAAAGAAAATTACCATAACCTTAATGTGGGGGGGTAATTTGATTAATGTCTAAATATGATATTATTTAAACATTAATCAAAACTTATTCACCCTGTTTAGTAAATTTTTAAAATAAAGATTTTAAAAATTAAAATTTAATGACACTTTCTGTCGTTAGCTGATATTATTAAACAAAGTGAAATTATAAATATAAGAAGTATTGGTTGTTATTAAATTTTTACTAAAACAGGGTTCACCCAGTTAAATATAATTTTCAAAAAGAAAATTAAAATTGAAGAAAACTCGGCAGATGGATAGATTATAAAAGTTCGCGGACACTTAAAAAACAGGGAATAAATTATTAGTCAATTTTATTTAATCGGGTAAATGGAAACTATCAAAAAAATAAACGCGGAAGAAATACTGGATTCAAGAGGAAATCCGACGATCAGGGTTAATGTTTCTTCTGAAAATTTCACAGCCAGTGCGGACGTCCCCTCTGGAGCAAGTACCGGTAAATATGAAGCGCTAGAACTCCGCGACGGAGATGCAGAAAGATATGGTGGCAAGGGAGTTTCTAAAGCTGTCAAAAATATAGAAAATTTAATTGCGCCAATACTTTTAGGAAAAGAACCTTCGTCCCAAAAAGAAATAGACGAGGCAATGATTGCCATCGACGGAACGGACAATAAATCAAAACTGGGTGGTAACGCAATGATCGGCGTAAGTATGGCTGTTGCCAGATTAGCTTCAAAAATATATAGGAAACCTCTTTTTAGGTACTTAGAGGAAATAAGCAATATAAAAAAATCCCGCAAACTACCATATCTACAAGCAAACTTAATAAATGGAGGAAAACATGCAGAAACAAGTCTTCCTTTTCAGGAATATCACGTTATACCGGACACAGAAGATATAAACGAAGCGCTAGAAATAATTTTTAAAATGCAGAATGGATTAAAGAAAGAGCTTCACGCAAATATCGGCGACGAAGGAGGGTTTGTATCTGAATTCAAAGACATAGAAGAACCGCTAAAAAAATTCGCCGAAATAGCTGAAAAAGAAGGTGTAACAGAAAAAGTAAAATATTCTTTAGATGTAGCTGCGTCGTCATTTTTTGAAAAGGATTTATATATTCTCGGCGACAAAAAAATATGTGCAAGTGACCTCCTGGAAATTTATAAAGATATATGTCGAAAATACCCAGTACTTTCTATTGAAGACCCTTTTAATGAAGATGACTTTTTAATGTTCGCAAAAATGAAGGAAGAGTTGCCCGATGTTCTGGTTATTGGGGATGATCTTACGGTAACAAATAAAGAAAAATTACAGGAAGCATTAAATAAAAAAAGTATCTCAGGACTTATCATTAAACCTAATCAAATCGGAACTATTTCAGAAACTTTTGAAACTATGAAATTAGCCAGGGAAAATAATATGGAGTGTATTATTAGCCACAGAAGCGGAGAAACAAACGACGATTTTATAGCCGACCTTGCTATCGCAACGGGAGCATTTGGAGTTAAATTTGGTGCCCTCCAGAGAGGAGAGCGTATTGCAAAATACAACAGATTGAAAGAAATTTATTCTTTTAAATAAAATTTACTAATTAAATAATTTAACAAAATGACAGAACACTCAAGAGCGCAAATAATCGCAACTATTGGCCCGGCTAGTGGAAATCTGGATACCTTAAAAAAGATGATTGGGCATCAGACCGATATCATAAGAATAAATTTTTCACACGGAAATTATGACACTCTTGCAGAATATATAACCCTAATAAAAGAAGTTGCTAAATTTTATGAAAAAAGAATTCCCATTATACAGGACCTTTCCGGCCCCAGAGAAAAAACAGAAAGTGGACATAAGCTAGATGAAGACGCTACGTCTGTAATAACAGAAAAAGACAAGCGGGATCTTTATTTTGGCCTAGATCACGATATTGATTACGTCGCACTTTCTTTTGTAGAAAAATATCAAGATATTATTGAGCTCAAGGGTTTAATGGAAAAATTTGGAAAGATTAAACCAATTATTGCAAAAATAGAAAGAAAAGAAGCGCTCGATAAAATAGATAGTATTATAGAAGCCGCAGATGGAATAATGATAGCCAGGGGGGACCTTGTTGACGCAATACCCATGGAACAACTACCATTCGTACAGTCAACAATAATAAAAAAATGCAAAGAAGCAAAAAAACCGGTAATTGTCGCAACACAGATGATGCTTTCTATGACCAACTCTCCAATCCCTACAAGAGCGGAAGTAACAGATGTTGCAAATGCCATTATACAAGGAGCAGATGCCGTAATGCTTTCCGAGGAATCAGCTATCGGTAAATATCCAGTGGAGACGGTAGAGATGATGGAAAAGATTGTTTTGGAGGCGGAGAGAAATATGGCGCCACATCTTCCGAATATATTCAAATAAGCCTTACACAATAAACATTTGATTTGCGGGTGCCTGCACCGTTAGAAGTCTGCCAATAAACATAATATTTCACAAAAGGGAGCCATAAGGCGAGTTCTGATCCCTAACCTTATATGATTCAATGGCAATTTACCGGACTTCTAACGGTGTGGATAACAAAGATTAATATAAATTGATTAAGCGCTATAATTACATAAAGGACCACGGTGTCCTTGGTCGAATTATTTTTTTAATTTTAAATTAAAAATGCAAAAATTAGCTTGGATTCTCGTAATCGTAGGAGCCCTTAACTGGGGATTGATTGGGGTTGGTTTCTTTTTGAATATGAACCTTAATCTCGTAAATCTTATCTTCGGTTCGATGCCAATAATAGAATATATTGTGTATATTCTCGTTGGTGTAGCCGCTATCATAAGACTTCCTTCTTTCAAAACTCTATAATTAAAAATAAAAAAACACTTCGACTGGTCGGGGTGTTTTTTTATTTTTTAAAAAAATTATTCTTTGATGGTCGAATACAAAAACGGCGAAACAGAAACCTCCTGCGCCCTAAATCTTATTCTTCCTATAACTTGCCCTGAGGGTGTCTCTACGTTAACCCTCCAATATCCTGGAAAAATATTGTTAGTCAAAGAATAGGTTCTATATCCACCTTCCCTACCGCCGGTCAGAGATAGTGATATTTTTGTTGAGGTAGTCCACTTCCCCGCATCTTCATCATAATATTGCCACTCATGAACAATATTTGTATTTAAATTTGTCGGAGAAAAAACAGCACTGTAAATATACATAGGGTCCCCTTTTGTGTAATTGAGAATTTCATAAGGTCTAAAATAGTCCCTGAGTCCCTTCCGTTCATAAGTGACATCATAATTACCATCAGTATTTCTAGAGATAGAGTGAAATACTCCAGCATCTTGTAACGAAAGCGGAATCGGCGGAATAATATTTAGAAAATACATAAGATTAAAAATTATATATATTCCAAAAATACTGTAAAATGTCGCACGTGCACTCTTCTTAAACTTTTCTTTTGTAACATAAAAAAGAATAAAGAGAAGTATCATTGTAACCCCAATACTCACAAGTCCACTAAAGATAAAAGTCTCCGTTCCAAATCTGCCAAAAAGTATCGGGACATAATATATGGCAAACAAAAAAGTACTGAGAAAAAAATAACTTATCTGGAAAGTGAGACGAGAGTAATGTTGCTTGAGTATTTCGTTATAAGCAAAAGAAATAGCAAGGAGTAATAAAAACGGCCAACTGGCGGAGATCGTCGCACTTCTAAAATAAAAAACTAGGAACGTGCTTAGAAGTCCTCCAAATGCAAACTGTATCATTATAACGAGCCAATAATGCAGATTATCAACTTCTCCTCTTCTTATATCTTTATTCTCATAAAAGTTGAGTATTAAAATACCAATTACCGCGACAACAAGGTGCGATATTATCCAGAGATTCTCCTCGGGCATATCGATCCTTGTCAAAACAAAAATATCAAACAAGAATCCTAGAACAAGAGAGGATGAGGATAAGTGGTCTTCGTGTCTTATAAAAAATTCTTTTATTTTTTGCCAGGAGAACATATATACATAATACAACAAACAACACGGACCATACAAAATATATAAAAAATAAAAAGGTAATATAAAACCCGTTCACAAGGAACGGGTTATCTTCATACTATAATGAACTATTTTTGAAAAATAAAAATAAAGAAATAATAGCTTGGCGAAGCGAACCGAAGGCAGATCCCGTCCTAAACAGACGAATGACCGCCTTCGGTAGCTCGCGGGGAACCTTAAGCCGATTTGGGAGCGGCAGTTTTCACTTGCCCCCTGCCCGCCGAATCTTAAATCACAAAATATTAATTTTTTCGCGTGTATCAATTACGTTATTCGCTTAGCGAGGCGAACCGAGAGTAACCCCATCCCACATCGTCTTAAATGGATGAAAGTTACCTCGGTGGCCCGCGATATTCGAGAGATGGCACTTCGTGGCCAAATGCGTAAGCCAGAAATAAGCGAATGCGACACAGGCAGAAAATGAGCCGTAAAGTATCCTGTGCGCGAGACCCCTTTTGATCTGATCCTAAATTTCGGGGTCGAATTCCGGCCAGAGGTCGGTGTTGTCGCGGATTTTCGTTTAGTAGAAATTGTCTCTTTTGAACATCGAGACACACTCCTTTCTTTAATTTTCAATATTTCGATTCGCTTTAAAAAGAAAATCCCAACTACGAAAAGTCATCACTTTTTTTCAAAATGGTTCTCCTTTCCTCTTTGACGCAGTTTGCCGAACACAACCGATAACCCTAAAAAATACACGAAATACACGAAATACACGGGGGTTTCGGTAATTCCTATTTTTTCCTTATTTTTCGCCTTTTTATGGGCGTTTTCAATGAATTTCAATTAATCTGTTTTAAGTATAGCACAAAGGATTTTTTTGTCAAGTACTTTTCAATATCTTGAAATAAATAGTCCCCTGCTATACATATATCAATTGGTCTTGAGATAACTTATCACAACGCATTTTTTTGTCAAGAACTTTGCAATTTTTAAGATATTTGATAAGATAACTCTCAGTTCCTTAAGGATAAAGGAGATAAAACATTCCGCGATAGCTCAGCGGTAGAGCAATCGCCTGTTAAGCGATTGGTCGCAGGTTCGAATCCTGCTCGCGGAGTAAAAACAGAAACGCACCCTTGTGGTGCTTTTTCTGTTTTTACGAAGCGAAGCAAACAAACTGCTTTGTTTGCATGCAGGATTCGAAAAGGTTCTCCCATATTTTTGAGGATTTTTTAATTAGAAAAAATGGGAAACCTATACTGTTCTCGTAGAGAAAGAATCTTCCTGTTTGCGGAGTAAATCAAAAATCACCCTCATTTTGTGCGGGTGTTTTTTAATACTAGGTAGGGTTCAGAACTATTTACAAAAATGTTAAAATTGAACAATGACTGATGAAATTAAAAAATTACAAAACGAAGATCTCGGCTATGATAGTTTTTTTGAATCTAATTATAAAAAACTGGAATTGAAAAATCTCTCGATCGCAAGAGTTACTGTCGAATACAGAGGGGCTTATAAAGTTAAAAACACGGATGGCGAATACCTAGCGAAAATAACAGGAAAACAAATGTTTGACGCGTCGAGAAGAGAAGATTACCCTGCCGTCGGCGATTGGGTAGCCATCGTTTTGCTTGATAAAGAACAAGCTGTAATTCAGAAAATCCTACCAAGAAGAACGATAATAAAAAGAAAAAATATTAATAAAAGTGAGGCGCAAATTATTGCAACAAACATTGACGAAGCACTTATTGTTGAATCAGTTGGTAGGGATTATAGCTTGAATCGGTTTGAGAGATATTTTACCGTTGCAACCGCTGGGGGTGTTAAACCTGCTATCGTATTAAATAAAATAGACTTAATATCCAAAGAAGAATTGGATTTAATATTATCTGAAATAAAAAACAGGTTTGAGGGTATTGATTATATATTGACCAGCATTGTGACCGAACAAGGTTTAAAAGAATTAAAAGAATATTTAAAAAAAGGAAAAACGTATTGTTTTCTGGGATCATCGGGTGTAGGAAAATCATCCTTAATAAATAAATTATTAGGAAAAGATATTATAAAAACCGAAAACATCAGCACCTCTTCCGACAGAGGAAAACACGTTACCACTAAAAGAGAGATGTATTTTTTGGAAAATGGGGCCATCGTAATAGACAATCCCGGAATACGTGGGGTTGGGATGACTGATACAAATATCGGTATAAATGATTTATTTGAAGAAATAACTACACTAGCTCCAAAATGTAAATATTCCGACTGTACTCATGTCCACGAGCCAGGATGTATGGTCTTGTCTAGATTAAAATCCGGTGAATTAGATGAAAATAAATATTCCAATTATATTAATTTAAAAAAGGAAGCTGATTTTTATGAGATGACAGAATTTGAAAAGAAAGATAAAGACCGACGATTTGGAAAATTCATAAAGAAGACGAAGGAACAACTGAAAAAGTATGCGGACTAGACAAAATAAGGGAGTTTGACAATTGCACTAATGTGTAGTAGCTTATCTAACTAGATAAGCGTTTTGATACTTGAAAAAAAGGAGGGTAATTTATGCCTATAAGAGAGTTGATTCTAAAAAAAATTTCAGAATATCAACCCAAGAATGGGCTGGACTATATCGCCAGATTTTTCATTTCTATGGCCTCAGTGAGACACGGAAAAGTAACCGGGCACATCGAAAGAGTTGCTCTGCTCTCTGAAGTCGTTGCAAAGAGACTGAAGATGGATGCAAAGGCGGCCTTTTTTGCCGGCCTCCTGCACGATGTTGGCAAAATAATTCTCCCCTATTATCTTTTCGACGGACACAATATCAACCAAGAAGAGTATGAGGAAGTAAAGAAACACGCTATCTTGGGCTCAGAAGCCCTGAAGTGCGATTACCTTTTTACGGGCCTATGCGCCGGTCTACATCATGCTATGTATCAAAAAGGCTATGGACTAACAGTGAAAGATTTTCCGGAAAGCCTGAGCCCAGCCACAATAAAGAAGGTCTTGCAGATATCGGCAATTGTCTCTATCTCCGACTTCATCGAGGCTTTCACTCATCGTACCACCAAGATCAAGGACGGTTCTGATAAGACAGGCGACGATCTAAAAAGTATGCTTTACGCAAAGTATCTGGACGATATCCAACTGGTTGAGGAGTTCCCGAAAATAGAGTTTTGGAGTTAATAATGGACAAACCGGAACACCCCCCCCCACCTCCCTCAACAGGGAGGTTTTTTCTTTGCCTAAACATAGTGTAACGGGGTATGGGGCCCCAAAATAAATCGAGCTCCCACCTCTTGTTTCGTGTCTCGGAATTCGCCTACGGCTTTTTACTGCAGCTAACTAACCTTAGTAGCCAAACTTCCCACGGAATAAATAACCTGTATCCAGGCTCTACATTCGTTTATCAGATAGAGTAAACAAACTGATTTGCTTGTGAGCAGTTTGTTTGCCAGTAGGCAGGGATTCGAAAATATTCTCACTTATTTTTGAGTCCGCCCTGGGCGAACGAAGAAATGGGAAACTTATGCTGTGGGTGTAAACTCCTCCCCGCGGAGTAAAGAGCTTTTAATTGTATTTACCGGTCGTTTTTTGTGTATAATGGAGATATGAAAGAAAATAAGCAAGAGGGGCATTCTAGAGCAAGAAGCCTAAAAAAAACCATAAGCTGGAGGATTATCGCTACTCTTATTACGGGAATAATAGTTTTTCTTTTTACTAAGGAATTTTCCGAAACAACATATATTACATTAACAAGCGCGGTTGTCCTGATGATTTTTTATTACATACACGAAAGAATCTGGAGTAGGATTGACGACTAGACTCGAATTTAAAAGTTTGCAAAACTTAGTAAACTTAATCCATTTTCTATCTATCTCCAATTTAGAGTTCTAAGTTCGTCCACAAGAAGGAGTTTGATAATCTTGCGTAACCAATCTGCCCCGTCCAAAAACGGGGTTTTATGTTGTTAATAAGGAAATCAGAGTGCAATATAATTTCTACAAAACGATCCCCTTCTTAGTTTCTGTCTTTCCCACGATAGGCATTGTGAAGTAAAAAGTGGTTCCCTTATTCTCTTCTGATTCAAACCATATCTTACCTCCCCAAACTTCGACTAATGCCTTTGTAAGAGCCAATCCCAATCCTGTTCCTGATACCATAGCCATTGCATTATCCGCGCGATAGAATCTGCTAAAAATTTTATCTTGCGCTTCTTTCGGAATACCTATGCCATCGTCTTTAACTGAAATTTCAACATACTCATCCTTCATTATCATTGAAACTTTTATAACACTATCATTGGGAGAATATCGACTTGCGTTTGAAAGTAAATTAAGTATAACCTGCTTAATCATTTCCTTATCCAAGAAAACAAACGGAAAAGGAGTCGGATCTTGAACAATTTCGACTGTCTGATTCTTGGGGTCTAATTCACTTCCCAAAACTTCTATTTCTGTTTCAACTACATCTCTTAAATCTACCGGAACAAGCGTCAACGTTGTCTTCCCTGTCTCTGCTCTGGTGATTTTGAGCAAAAACTCAACCAAGTAATTCATATCTTTGGTGCCCTTTACCATATCTTCAATAGTCCCTCTTTGTTCCTCCGTAAAACCTCCCTCTCCCTTTTTTATCTGTTCCACAAGAATGGAAGCATTTCCCAATATTGTAGTTATTGGCGATCTCAACTGGTGCGCAGCCAAAGAAACGAATTCGTTCTTAGTTCTCTGGAGACCTAATATCTTAATATTTGCCTCAGTAAGCTCTTCCTCCGCTTTCTTGCGCTCGGTAATGTCGACGGAAATACCACCAACGGCATAAACATTGCCCCCATCATCGAAAATAGGGAATTTCACAGAAAGGTAATGGTGCAAACCGTCTTTTTCCTGACTTTCTTCTTCAAAAATAAGCGGGGTCTTTGTGGTAATCACCTTTATATCATTTGCATGGTGATCTTCGGCGATTTCCCTTGATAATATGCTTTCCCTTTTTTTACCCAATAGTTGGCCACGAGAAGCACCAAACAATCTCTCCATTTTATTATTAATTAACAAAAAATTACCCTCAACATCAACCACGTATATCAATGAATCTGAATTGTCAACAACTCCCTGGATCAGTTTCTGATCTTTTTTTATTATCTCCTCTGCTTTTTTGCGCAGAGTAATCTCTTCGCCATAAACATTCACATACCTTTTGTCTAAAATAGGAACAATATTAATAGAAAACACCCTCTCATTGACACCAAATTCCACATTTTCTATATTTTCTTTTTTTTGAAAAACATCCTTTGCTAAATTAACCCAAAAATCTGGGGCAATGCTTCCAGCCGATAAGCTGAAAATTTCACTCGCTTTATTAGCGAACAGAACCTTCCCTTCTTCAGACATTCTAAAGACTGGGTAGGGATTTTCCATGGGAAAATTTGCCATACTCTGGATTGCTCCTGCTACCCGCTTGTGCTCCGTTACATCACGCCCCACAAGCGATGAACCGATTACCAATCCTTCCTTTACATGAACAGGTGAAAGAGAAAACTCCACTTCGGCATTTGTACCGTCTTTTTTTATCCAAATTGAGTCATAATCTGCAATCGTCTCTCCCTTCTTTATCCTTTCAAGAAGACCAGGCAGTTCATCTCTGTTTCCAGGCGCAAAAAGTTCTGCAATTGACCTGCCAATCATTTCTTCGCGAGTATACCCGAACATCTTCGTCGCCCCACCATTCCAGGTGACAATAGTGCCGTCAAGCGTTTTGCCGATAATCGCGTCATGAGATTCCTCAACAATAGCTTCAAGCTGTAGAATAATCTTCTTTACTTCTTTTACTGTTGTATCGGAATTTATTGCATCAGACTTTGTTGGACTTTCCATTTTTAAAAATATTATTAAGCGTAGATTAATTGGATTAATCTTAATATTTTTAAATTATAATCCCCTTAACCCCCCCCCGCAAGTTTTAATCATTACTAAATATCAATTTAAATTTATAAAAATTAATAGAAGCATTTAAAAGACCCCGCACACAAAGACCTGACATGATTGTTCAACATATCCAAGGGGAAGTAAAAGGGGGAGGCACACTCCTGTGGGGTACCCTTTCTCTAAAAAACAGATTTATTTTCTCGGTTTTTCATCAATTCCAAAGTTATCTTTATAACCCGTCACAATTAGCATAACAGGCATTATGACACACCCTACCCTGGTGTGCGCAGTTTGTGATGCAGATCCCATCCGACCCACAAGTATTGCTACAAGCATCACTTTGTTCTGCGCAAACCGCTTCACAAGATCGCCTTTTTTCCATTACTATTTGGCATGGTGTTTTGCCACTAGACTGAGAATCGTAGGATGACGGTTCGAATTGTTGTTCGGGTTGTTGTACTAGTTGTTGCTGGTTTTCGTCCGGTTCACACAGTCCCCCGGAGGCAACGCATATAAAATGATAACCCGCACCACAAGGCAAACCCCTCTTTCCTGCGCAAAGCGGAGTTAGAACCATACCCTCGGGAACACACATCGGCCCTTCGGGAAAACACTGAAGTTCTTCGCCAATCTTACACCCTTTCCAGTACTCGCCATTACACAATATTTTTCCTTTTTCATCGCAATAAGGATCCCCTTTTAATGGACAATAAAATTGCTGATCAGAGGCACACGGAGACCAGTATTTCCCATTACACAACAAACCTTGATCTTGAGATTTTGCTTTATTGTTCGTAGTTTTTTGTGTAGGTTCGGAAGGTTTTTCTTCGGCGACCTCTTTCTGACATTCCTTAGTAATATCAACACAAAACATTCCACAAAATTTTTGACCCGGCGAACAGTAAGAGCAGGTTCCCTGTTTTTGCACAAGACACGAACCAGCCGGTTTTAGACAATATGTGTTAGGATTACAGCATTCGGCGTTTTTTGGTATACAACTCATCCCACAAGTCTGAAGTCCGAATGGGCAAACAACTGTGGTTAATTTATTTTTAATTTCTTTTGCCTTAATCTTGGGATTGCTTTTCCATACTTTTTCATATTCTACGGAAGCGATAGCGGTTGCTACCGATGTTCCCTTCGTCCCCGCAGGTATTTCTTTCATTATTATATTTTTTCCATGGTTAGAATATTTAGCGGGTTTTCCTTTTTCCTCTACACCATAAAAATATATGTGGTCTTCTGCCAGTTGGTTTAATACCATAAGTTCTGACATGTCGGCACCAGCGCAATCAAGAATTGAGTTTCTGCTATTTACAAGACACGATCCATTTCCGGCAGATTGGCTTACTGTGACATTTCCGTTTTTACTCCAGTCTGAATTCTGAATAATATTTTTTAATCCTTTCGCAAATATTTCCCATTGTCCCGTTGCCCATGTGTTTGATTTTTCTTTGCTTTGGCTCGTAAAAATATCAGTATTTTTTGTTAGGGGCATCGGCGCAACTGGTATATTTATGATAACTTTTTGTCTGTTTAATTCGGCTCCGGCAAGCACACTTGCTAGTGCGGCATAAACCCTATCTGTTGACGAACAGTAAGCCTTGTCGCATTTAACAGCGCTTACATCAATTTGCAAAACCGGACCCCTTGCTCCCATTGACTCTCTGACACCGTTTACTATTTCATAGTGATTACTCTTAAATACATCTATTTCTACAAAAAGAATTCCGCTAGGATCGGGGCTTTTTAATATTATGGAAACTAACTTGTCAGAATTTTTTCCTGAATTTGAAAAATCGACAACACCTTCTTCTGTGGGAAGCAAAACAATATTCGGCTGAATATCTAAAACAAAATCCGCTTCTTCTATTTTTGAAATAAATTGTTCTGAATCTTTTGGTGTTTGAATTAAATAATATCCAAATGTCGGAATTTGAGTAATAATCTTTCCTCCAACAGAAGAGACGAGTTCGGTCACTTTCTTGACTGAAGTTCCTGGTTTTGTAAAAAGGTTCGCCTGTTCTGGAAACATGCTAATTATTTCCATACCCGGCACATAGACTAATTGTGGTTCAGGCATCGGACCATTATAAATAGAAGCCTCCTTAAGTAAGCTGGTTCTAAAATAACTGGAAGTATCGGCGTAATATCCAACGAACGGGATACCAATAAACAAAGTCAGAAAAATAAAAAATTTTTTAATAGTTCTGTGTTTAGACAATGAATGAATAATAAAATATGAGGGAAATATCAATATCAATGATCCAACTAGTGCCATTATCAAAACCCCACGGTCATTAAAACTAAATAAACTATTAAGCCAATAACAAAAAAGTGCGATTAATAATGACAATGCAAGTGGTTTAAAAATATAAAAAATAATTTTATTTATCATAAAATAATTATATCATTTTCAGCCAAAATAAAGCGTAAGATGCATTAAACCAAGGTTATAATCGTGTCTATCAAATGAAGAAAAATAAAGAGACCCCTTGTTTTAACCAACCTCTTTTGACACTTTTTCTCCCATCAGCCGATAATAATGGGGCAATTATTCCTCCTCAATATAAAGTGTCACGTAACCGGAAGAAACTCCTGACGCACCTGATAATATCTTCGCTTTCGTTTCAGCATTTGAGGTACTCACAATCTCTTTAATAAATATATTGTACTTGCCAACCGAGAAATTATCTCCCTCAAAAACTGTTTTAGTTGTGTTAAGTGAAGAATCCGGCTTGTAATTAATCCAAAGTCCCATAAAAAGTGCGGTAACAGAATTTCCGTTTTCGTCCATTTTTTCTCTTTCGTGAAGATTACCTGCACCTATACTTATATCCTCATATCTTCCCTGAGTTGTTTCTGATATCGTCAGTCTATATCCCCTATCGGCCTCCTTAGCTATATCCGCGACCACTCTATCAATCGCCTCCATCTCTTCCTTGCAATTAGGGAATTCAATTTTTAAATTTTTGTCTCCATAAAATATTTCATGCGTGACAAAATAATCAAAAACAGGCTTTTCACCGGAACAATCTTTTAAAAGCAACCCGGAGGACTCAATCGCCTCACCAATTTTACCAAGATCTTCTTTGCTAAAATACTTTCTCGTAATATTTCTGACCATATTACTTTCGGCCGAAGGATCGTTTTTTATGTATTCCCCAGACTCATAAAGCGTCTCCTCAAAGGTACAAAAATCATCTGGGGGACAATTTCCCATTCCTCCCACATTTTTATGGTATAAAAATGAAGAAATTTCATTCGTTGTTCCTCCCTCTCCTAAATTTTCTTCCCAATAAGAGTAAAAGACTAGAACCAAAAATATAACCGAGATGACTGCGATTGTTTTTTTCATATGCTTTATATTTTTTATCTACACTCAAGTTCGCACCTATCTCCACCCGCACTTCTTATTCCCCTACACTCTTGTCTTGAACCACCATTAAACGATGTAGTTCTCCATATTTTTTCACAATCACTACATGATGGCGCACCACCAAGAGCAGACCTTATACAATTTCTCAGTTTCCCGTCAGAGTCAGTCGTTGTATCATTGCCTCCCGCGGGAACCGACACACGACCATCGTTTGTTCCAGTAATAAAACCGATAAACATTAAAAAGACTGCCATCGCAAAAATACCGCTTAAAACCTTTACAAAAAGACTTCCCCCTTTAGTATGCGCAACTTCTGGACCTCCTTTCGTCAATTCGAGTTCCTGCCTTAAAATGCGCAATTCACTCTCTGCGCTTTTTATTCTATTTTCCATCTCTTCCTGCGTTAATTTATTTTCAGACATTTTTTATTTGTTAATGTTAATTATAATAATATTAAGACTGATCTTCTATTATTTCAATATTTCTTTCATAAGGTAATTATATCACTAGCCAAGGAGAGTGTGATAAGTAACTTTTTTCGATAGAATGGAGTTGAAACAAAGACAGCGGGAGAATTTTAATTAATATAATAAAAAATATGCAAAAAATAGCCACGTACGTATTTATTTATGCATCAATTGCTTTTGGAGTGATTGGTCTCTCGTTGGCATTAATCGGCGGTCCGAATGACAATATGGAGCCGAATACAACATTACTGAGACTTTTAATGACAACCGTTTTTATTATATTGCCCTCCTTTGCATTAAGTATTGCCGGTAAATACTTAAACGACAAATCTTAATCAGTCCGTCCACTACATTTACAAACAACTTAAATAGTGATAGATTTTTGAACGGAAAAGTACTCAACAATAATAAATATACGGAAGGAGAATGAAGAATGGACAAAAAAGAGAAGGTGTTCCAATTTGTAAATCGAAAGTCAACAGAAATTATGGAAGCACTAGCCAAGGCTCCTATTTACAAAAAACAGGGGCAAGTAACAGCTCGTCCAGCCGTAAATGGCGAAGAAATCACGACAACACTTGAAAGTGGCGCCAAAGAAACAGTTAACAGGGCCAATGAAGGTGACTGGATCGTCACCAATCCATCCGGCGAACAGTATATCATCCCCGAAAAGAAATTCTTTGGTCGCTACGAAGCAACAAGTGTGACCGGCACCTATGTGGCGAAGGGTTACTGTCGTGCAATTTATAATCCTCTTGGAAATCCAATTGAGATTATGGCTTCGTGGGGATCACTACAAACGGGAGATGAACGATGTTTAATTGCTGACGCTTGTGACGCTGACGGAAAAATGGATGGCGAACCTTATATTATTGACGCAGATGCCTTCGCCAAAACCTATAAACCAGTTTCTCGCTAAAGAAATTAATTACTACCAATCTATTACCCACCAGGTCACGAGACCTCTGGTGGGTTTTTCTTTTCTCAAACTACTCTTCTCTCAATAACTTATACAAAATTCTGCATTTTTAAAAAATCGCGAACTTTTGTGATATAATTTTCATATGAATAAAATTAAAATATTGTGCTTTGTTCTCTTGGTGTTGTTTGGCGTACCTATGTTTGTATATGGCGGATATGACGATAGTCCCGGCGGACAACTATTGGGAATGGTCATGGTTATTACCGGCCTTTGGGGTTTGGCAAAATTTCTAACCAAAACCATTGTGATTGTTTTAATAATTTTTATCGTTTTATCAACAATCGGTCTTATAAATTTTGTATCAAATAGATTTGGCTTAAACGAAGGAAAGACAGTTGTTCAAACTTTGGCACAAGATTATAAAAATGCTACGTACATAATCGAAGGACAACCAATTACTCTTATCAATGGCGTATCTGAGATTGAAGCGACCCCAGATTCAAAAACAAAAATCATTACTCGTTATTTCGGAAACCAAGTTAAACACGACCTTAATGATGACGGTCGAGAAGATGTGGTCTTCCTTTTAACTCAAGAAACCGGTGGAAGCGGGGTCTTTTTCTATGTTGTTGCTGCTCTCAATACTCCGACCGGATATGTTGGCTCACAAGCTCTCTTGTTGGGTGATCGTATAGCTCCGCAAACTACCCACATGGATGAGGGAATAACAACCAAGGGTACCAATAGACAAAATGTCGTCGTTGTTAATTATGCTGTTCGTCTCCCCGGTGAACCTTTCACCACCAGACCTTCGTTGGGCAAAAGTATATGGATCAAGCTAGATCCTGCTACGATGCAATTTGGCGAAGTAGCACAAAATTTTGAAGGCGAATCAAGATAAAATTTAAAATTATAATATATATTCATCCATGGAAAATTTCGAAGGAATGGGAAATAATTTAAAATCGAAAGAAGAACCCAAAAATCCAAATAATATCGGAGAGGTTTTAAGTGTCGGAAAAGATTTACCCGCCTCTCCAGACAAAGTATATAGAAGCGTTAAGGACGTCGCGGCAATAAATGATATAAAAGAAAGCGGAGTCGTCAGAAGCAAACAATCTGCCGGATTAGAAAATAGATACGGTGATAAAGTTTATTGGAGTCAGGGCGCAAACGGTAAATATCACGCAATTTATCAGGGTGTATATGTAATTGAAGCACCACTTTCTGTGGCAAAAGAAGGCATCGTAAAAAAAGAAGATATTACCGCCATTTATACTAGAAACGAAAATAATGAAATTGTAGACATATTAAAACAAGAACTTGAAAAAGAAGAAAGTGCGGACTTAAAAATCTAAAAATAAAAAACAATTAACCTCCCCTATTTTGGGGAGGTTTTTTATTTTATTTAATATTCACACGTTCTATTTCTGGGATTGACCGCTCTTAAGTTCTGCAATTTCTTTCTTTAGTTCTACCATCTTCAACTCCCTTCCTACCATGAATTTATTTAGGTTATTTAGTTCAGCCAATTTTACCTCAATCTCCTGCTCCACAACTTTTCTTTTATTTATATCTATAATCGTACCAACCATTCTTAGTGGTTTCATCTTTTCGTCGTATTTTGTAATACCATTGGCCATAAACCACCGATATTCCCCTGACTTGGTTTTAAGCCGATATTCTATTTCATACGATTTGTCTTCTTTTATTATTTGGTCTATCAAAGAAAAAGTTCGTTCGGTATCTTCCGGATGAAGAATTTTCTTAAAAGATTCTAAATCACCACCCAATTCCCCCAAAGAATAACCCAAAAGACCGAGAAACTTTGGCGACCACTCAATTTTATTCGTTACCATATCCCAATCCCAAACCCCCGCCCCAGCTCCACCAATTGCCAACGAATATCTTTCCTCCGAATCTCTTAATTTTTTTTCTAAATCTCTCTGGTGTTCAACAACTCCTTCTAGTGTCTGTATTTTTGACTCCAAATCCGAACTAAAATTTAATATTTCCCAATAACTCTTCGGCTTCTCTCTCTTAGACTCATCAAAACCCTCTAAACTTAGAAAATAAGTCATTATGGGGGCTGCAATAACAGAAAACGCCAATCTTGTAATAAGATTACCGCTCAACATTGAGGAATAAAATTCTTCACCCCAAAAAACTCCCGTAGTGAAGATAATGGTATCTATTTCAAAAACAAGTAGTGTTACCAAAAAAACTCTAATCAAGAGATTTAAGGAGCTTATTCTAGACAAAAGCTCCCATACTAGACCCAAAAATATAATATCCGCCAAAATGGCAACGATTGACCAAAAATAGTAAGGAGCATGAAGGTGATCAAAGTGTACCCAATCGGAAACATCCACCTGAAAACCTAAAAGATAAACTACTCCAATATAAAAGAATGAAGAAAACAATATTATCCACAAGGCGAGTCTTACGGCCTTAGGGCCATCAAATAAATATAGAAAAAGGGTACTGAACATCATTGTTGTAAAAAAAGAAAAAGAAGCCACGAGAAAAAACCAACCATTAACAGTTATGGAAAATCCCAAATCACTAAAATTGTGAGTTAGTAATGTTAATATTGCTATATAAGCATATAGAGGAATGAGGGTTATCCGTTTTTTTTGTTGATGAAGAACAACCGCTATGATCCAGAAAATCACAGTCTGCAAACATAAGAATAAAAATGGGGTATTCATCTGTTCATTTTAACACCTAGTGGTACGTAAGAACAAGAACGAAATTAAAAAATCAATTTAATTCGTGGTTGTTTTGTGTTAAAATGAATATGTGAATTCAAAAATAATAATTTTTATTTTAAGTGTTTTGACACTAGGCGGAATATTTATTTATTTCTATAGACCATATTCCGATACTACTAATCAAGCTGTGGTTTGTACAATGGACGCTAAACTTTGTCCGGATGGTTCTTATGTCGGGCGTACTGGACCAAAATGTGAATTTTCAGAATGTCCATCAAATTCAAAAAAAGATTTAATTGTTGTCGATACTCCAATAGAAAATACTTTAGTATCATCACCTCTCATTATAAAAGGACGAGCGAGAGGAAATTGGTTTTTTGAAGCGAGTTTCCCTGTCTTCCTAACGGATTGGGACGGAAGAATTATTGCGCAGGGAATTGCGGAGGCTAAAGAAGACTGGATGACGGAAAACTTTGTTCCGTTCGAAGCAACACTTGAATTTACAAAACCACCACACATAAACGGAGTAAAAAATATCGGCGCCCTCATACTAAAGAAAGATAATCCGTCCGGATTACCTCAACATGACGATGCCATAGAAATGACTGTTAATTTTGAGTAGTAATCGTCCAAATAAAAATTATACCGTGGAATCGATGACTGTTGTGTAAAATCCATCCCGATAAGGAACAAATAAATATCCTACTTCGATTTTTCCACAAAAAACCTTCTCTTACATTAAAACTTTGACTACATCCTTGTTTTATGGTAAACAGATACTAGATAATTTGAATTTTGAAAAAGGAGGAGGTGGTATATGAATACCTTAATTTTATTTATCCTTATCCTAATAACCGGGGTGATTCCTGCCTTTTTAATAACTTTCTTTATAAATCAAATCCACAAGGATTTTCTTCCGAAAGACCAAACTAAAAGAAGGAATGATTTTATTGAAAAATTCTGGACCATATATATTTTAGTGATTCTTTATTCTCTGCTTTTAATATAAGGTAGCTACAAAAAAGGGGGGGGTTAAAATGAAAGAAATCCCTATTTGCAGTAAGGCTATGGGTGGTTGCGGATATGTGGGTATAGGTCAAGAATTAAAAGACTGGAAAAAAGGAGACAACTACTATGTGTGCCCCGTCTGCGGAAACATCGCCATCATTCAGTTGAATAAAAACAATGTAAGACTTCATGTCCAAGACAAAAAGGAGCTCAAAAAGGCTCTTGCGGGACTGGGAATAAAAACCTCCGAAATAAAAGATTAAAAAAGACGAAGCGCAAAAAAGTTAAACACCGGTTTTATCCGGTGTTTTTTATTTTTTAAGAAAATATCCTTTTAAGTATTAAGTCCCTTCCCTCTTTTGTTTTTGCCGAACAAGGAATTATTTCTGCTCCGGGCATTTTTTCGGAGATCATTTTTATTTGCTGATTTTTTTCTTTTTGATTGAGTGTATCGATTTTGTTAGCGACAATTATCACCTCCTCTCTTTGTTCACGAAGTATACGGTACATCTCTATATCCATATCGTTTGGACCAACCTTAGCATCTAGTACGAGTACTGCCTTTCTTTTAAAAACCTTCTGGAAGAAATACCACTGAATCATTCTTACTAGCTGTTCCCTTACATCTATAGGGAGATTTGCATATCCATATCCGGGCAAATCAACAAAAAGTATCTTTCCATTTACAAGAAAAAAATTGATCTCCCTTGTTTTTCCGGGCATTTTACCGGACTTCACAAGATCGTTTCTGTTTAGAAGACAATTCATAAGGCTTGATTTGCCGACATTTGAACGTCCAACAAAAGCCACCTGAGGTTTCTCCTCAAAAAGAATATTATCATTCCCTCTTATGCCTTTTCTAAATATAGCGCTTTCTATTCTCATCCCGTAGTAGAATTTTAGTTTATTAAATCTTTCCTCAATCTTCGTAAAAATAATCTTTTAACCTTAACTTTAACATCCTTCTTCCTTGTGTTGTCTTTAAATACCTTTCTCTTCTTTTTGCGTCTTTCTCATTTAAACAAGCCTCATAATATATTAACTTCCAAGGAAGATATCGTTTAGTAGAAAGATTTAATCCTTGATTATGTTCTCCCAGTCTTTTCTTTAAATTCGTTGTGTAACCAAAATACAGATGTCCACTTTCTTTATTCCGCAATAAGTATATATAGAACATAATCGAACTAAAATTTCACTACAGGACTCATATTTATGAATGTTATAGGAAATATATATATTTGTCATTGTTTTTTGCTTTTTTATATATATGTGTTATTCTTTGGTTTGTAAAGTTCTTTGAAAGGAGGGGTTAAAAATGATAACCATAATAATAAGTCTCTTAGTTTATCTCGTCTTTAAGCAGTCCGCTCAATCGTTTGCCAAGGAAGCTGGTGAGTACAATTTTGAAACGGGAATAATATTTTTCGCTTGTATTATGTCGGGGATAGTCTTTGCTTTTGCCATGGGAGATATCGCCCAAAAAGAAATGACCATAACCGAAATATCAAATCTGAATTCTTTAGAAAAAAATAATTCAATTTATTTCAAAATAGAAAGCTCTGCGGTCACAAAATTTATAGTTTTCAAAAAAGAAAATTCCACAAAGACAGAAGAAATGGAATTGGGAAACAAAAATGTAATAATAATTAAGGACGCTGAGGCCGTTCCTTTTATTGTAATTTATGATCTTACCTTCAAAAACCCTCTAGCAACTCTTTTTTGTTTAGGTAACTTTAAACAACACCGGATATATGAATTTCACGTTCCAAAATAATCTCAAGGCTCACTTATGTGAGCCTTTTTAATTAAATAACAAAAAATAAAAAGCGGTCATTTGATAGACCGCCTTTAACCATAAACTATTTCTCTTCTTTGTTAATAATCATTTCGCTTAACCAGTAAGAGAGAACAAGCGCAATTACGGCCACGAAACCGAGATCGCCGGGCGTAAGCTTACCGGATAAAAGATAGATAAAGGAGGTCGCACCAGACCAAACTAACAACAGACTAAGAAGACCATAAAAATTCATTTTACTTTCCTCCCCTTTTGATTAGAATATTAACCCACAACGTATCTAGCCCAACGAATGAACTGGCCGTCCTTAAGCTGATACAAAAACTCGTTCTTCCAGCCGGGAAATTTAAAGTTTAAGGAAAATTCGCAGATAGAGGACGCTATGTTTCTTTTTACCCTTATGTCGCACTCTCCGCAGGAACTTGCTGTTAAAATTTTTTCGAAGAAAGAAGCTGATTCGCTTATCGGTATCTCTAAATAAACAAGCCGGATATTGTTATTATTCATAATTCGCCTCCTGTTAAAAACCTAAAAAACTAAGAATAAATTTTGTTTGTTGTTTGATATCGGAGATAAATTTAAGATATTCAAATGCGGTAAGGTGAAATCTTTTTTCAGCTATCTTGAGATCTGAAAATAATCTTGTTCTTATTTGAACATGAGTATTTTTTAAGATTTTCGGTTTAGACAAAAACTTAATCAGAGAATGTGGTTTTCTTCCCCTGAAAGGATTTTTCATTTAACCCTCCTTTTTTCAAAGAACTCTTAACGTCCAAATAATACACTCTTTTATCACGTTGTCAAACTGGCTAATAAGCGCAAAAGAAAAACCGCCCATCATAGAGTGAGCGGTTGTTTTTTATTTCCTTACTCTTTTTATAGAGGGAAAATAAAAATATAAACATGCAATATAGATTTCTTGCGACTTGGGTATCCTTTCCCTTTCTACGATTGCTTTTTCTATCGCTTCCCTAATCTTGATATCGCCCCTAGAATATGAATTCTTGTGGGATATCTGAATTGATCCCCTTATTGACTTTACCGCCTTAATAGCAGCTTTCTTATACGGAGAAATACCCGGCAGTTTATAGACATCTATAACAAAACCGAGGTCAATGAACTGTTTGATACTGAAATCGTATTCAAGAATAGATATGTACCTAACTCTTTCTTTCATATTATTCACCTCCCCTTTTACCTGACATGTTGAAATTCAAAGAACTATATATTGGGCATATTATCAAAAAACAACCAATTGTCCAAAGTTCCACATAAAAACCGGATTTCCAGAAGGAAGATCAGTTTCTAAAAACTTTCAACGAACCTTTTATCATTAATATTGAATGAAGGCTTAAAAAATGCTCTAATTAGGTAGAAATATTGAGAAGCAAGAAGAAGTATTTACTAATAACCCCCAAAACCATAAAATACTCTTAAGTGGCTTAAAACAAAAAAATAAAATGAGAGAAGAAAAAATGATAGAAAAAACAATAGAAAACGCCGAGATAAATAAAAGAACGCTCGAAGATAGAGACCGAATAGAAAAAGATGCTACCCAAAAAATATCTGAATATCTTGAAGCAATCCCTGAGCAGGAAATGCGCGAAGAGGAAAATGCGATAATAAATGAACTTAAGGAACACGGATTTAAAACTGAAGAGATTTCTAAATTCGTCAGGAGAGATGTTACTCGTATCAAGCTCGCCTACCAAGACAATAGAACTTGTTTTGACGAAGCACTTTCCAATAGAAAATACATAGAAACTAAACTTTTTAAAGAAATAAAATCCGGCATTGAAACGGAAAATCCGGAAGAAAAATTAAAAAGGGTGGCTGTGGTTAATTTTGACCTTAATGGACTTAAATCTATAAACGATCTCATGGGACATGGTAAGGGAGATTTAGCCTTAAAAACTTTCGCGAAAATAATCCAAAACGGAGAAACTGTAAAATGGTTAGAGGAAGAAAAGAAGGTTGAGGTTACACCGTTTGCACAAGGAGGAGATGAGTTTGGGGTGTATCTAAATGGAGAGGCTAATCTAAATGAGCTTCGAGATGAAATAGAAAAAAGATTTTTTGAAGAAGCCTCAAAGGCGGACACCAGTGAGATGTTTGATTTCAGCGACCCAAAAGTAAAAGAATTTTTTAAAGATAGAGGAATTTTCTTAAACAGAGAAGGAGAAGTTGAGGTTCCGAATGACTTTAAATTCAGATTCGGTACAAGCGTTGGACTCGCGACGGCAGAAGAAATATATAAAGAAATAAAAATTGGCGAGAAAGAAAATATCAATGAAAAAATCAGGGAACTAAGGGGGCAAATAATAGGTCTTGCGGACAGTAGGGCGGGTGCCAATAAGACAGAAACCAAAGAAAAACTAAAAATAAGCGGTAAATCAGGTAACAAATTTGATGAAGCTCAGCATGCGCTTGTTGAACCAAGGGCCGGTATGGAAGAAATATTAGAGGAACTTAAAGAGGAAAAGGGAAAAATAAACTGTTTAAAAACAAACTTAGCAAAATCCGGAAAAACCGAAGGCGAAATCAAAGAATTGGAGGTCTGCTAGAAATGCATCCAAAGGATCTAATAGAAGAAAAATTCAGATTAAACCCTTTTCAGAAAGAGGGATTAAAAAAATTGGGGCTCAAAAACCTCCAAGATCTTTTGTTCTATCTGCCTTCCAGATATGGCGACAAAGCGGAGCTAAAACATATAGACGAGGTTAAGAACGGAGAACTTGCGGTCGTGTGCGGAAAAGTTCTTTCAACAAAAATATCAAAATCTTTTCGTGGCGGGGTACCAATGGCTGAAATGGTGATTGAAGACGATTCCGGAAAGATAAAAGCAATTTGGTTCCATCAACCATATATGGCCAAAAAAGTTCCGGAAGGAAAATTCGCAAAACTAACGGGACAAATCATTATAAAAAAGACGGGGCGCTCTATGGTAAATCCGGAACTTGAAGAGACAGGGTCTGCGGAGATCGCCCATCACGGAAGTCTGTTTGCGGGTAATACAATACACCAAACGCCAGTTTACCCCGAAACAAGAGGCGTCTCTTCTCTTTGGCTTCAACATGCGATAGACAAGCTTCTCAAGAACAAAATCCATGAATCTATAGAAGATATTATTCCAGATACCATTCTCACAAAATATCATCTCCCCTCTTTACAGACAGCTCTCGTGTGGATACATACTCCACAAAAAGATTCCGATGCTATTGCAGCAAGAAAAAGATTTTCTTTTGAAGAGGTTTTTTTAATACAGCTAGTCAAGTTAAAAGAAAGAAAGGAATATGAAAGCAATCCGTCATTTAAAATATCCACAAATGAAAAAGAAATAAAAAATTTTACGGAAAGATTTGGTTTTAAAATGACTTCTGCTCAAACAAAAGCAACAGAACAAATAACCAATAATTTCAGAGAAAGTAAGCCGATGACGCGTCTACTTGAGGGAGATGTCGGATCGGGAAAAACAGCCGTCGCTGCAACAGCCACTTACTCAATAATAAACACAAGTCCGTACGGTAAAGATTTTGGAAACCTTCAGGTTGCATATATGGCGCCAACAGAAATATTGGCCAATCAACATTTCGAATCATTTATAAAATATTTTAAACATACCGGCATAAGCGTTGGACTTATTACCGGAAGCGGATGTAAAAAATTTCCATCAAAAACAAATGCGGAAAAATGGACGGCAATTTCAAGAAGCCAACTTTTAAAGTGGGTTGCAAATGGAGAAATCCCTATCCTAATCGGCACACATTCTCTTATTCAAAAAACGGTTAAATTTAAACATCTCGGACTTGTAATAATAGACGAGCAACATCGTTTTGGTGTTGACCAGAGATTAAGACTCGCCAAAAAAACCTCTGATTTTATAGAAGGCAAAAAATTACCTGTCCCCCATCTGCTTTCAATGACAGCAACACCGATACCAAGAACCCTAGCACTCACTATTTATGGCGACCTAGACCTAACTCTTCTTGACGAGATGCCTGTGGGAAGAAAGCCTATAATTACAAATATTGTTACTCCGACACAAAGAGAAGATGTCTATAAAAAAATTAAGGAGGAAATAAAAAACAGCAGACAAGCCTATATTATTTGTCCAAGAATAGACGAGCCGGACCCGGACAAAGAACTTGCGCTGAATACAAAATCCGTAAAGGCTGAAGCAAAAAGACTTAAAAAAGATGTATTCCAGGAATGTGAAATAGAAATACTGCACAGTAAAATGACACCAAAAGAAAAAGAAAAAGTCATGGACAGATTTTCTTTGGGTAAAATTAATATCCTAGTCGCCACATCTGTCGTTGAGGTTGGAGTAAACGTCCCGAACGCAACTTTAATAATAATAGAGGGGGGCGAAAGATTTGGGCTCTCACAGCTACACCAGCTTCGGGGAAGAGTCCTGAGGAGTAATCATCAGGCATATTGTTATATTTTCAGCGAATCGAGAACGGAAAAAACGTGGAACAGACTCAGAGCGATTAAAACGGCAAAAAATGGTTTTGAATTAGCCGAGATGGATCTCAGTCTTAGAGGTTTTGGGGAACTTTGTGGCGGGAAACAATGGGGAATTTCCGATATCGGAATGGATGCAATAAAAAATATAAAAATGGTTGAAGCAGCTAGAAATGAAGCCAAAGATATAATAGACAACGATCCGGAGATGAAACGATATCCGGAGCTCAGAGAAAAAACAAAAGGAAAAAAACTGGAAACTCATTTTGAGTAAGACTTGCATATTTGAAGTAGAACGAGAAAAAGCCGAGGCTTACGACGATATGTATAAATATACTTTGAGGAGTAAACGAGGTTTTTGACGAAGTTATGCGTCAAATATGCGGGTCTTATGGTTATTTAGAAATTATCTTTCCTTGATTCTTAACGGATTCTATTTTTTTATTTATTTCCTCCTGATTGCCGAGATAATAGCGACTGATCTTATTTCCATTTTCATCAAACTCATAAACAAGAGGAACACCTGTGGGAATATTAAGATTCATTACCTCTTCGTCGGAAAGATTGTCTAAAAATTTAACAATACTCCTAATACCTGAACCATGCCCGGAGACTAAGACATTTTTGCCATTTTTAATTAGAGGTAAAATATTTTCATTCCAATATGGCATGACTCTATTTTCGGTATCTTTTAATGATTCACCAAAAGGTATCTCTTCCCTCTTTAAATCTTTGTACGTAGGGTCATTTATGGCGTCACGAGGATCACCGAGAGATAACTCAGGTGGTCTTACAGTATAGCTTCTCCTCCAAATATGCACTTGGTCTTCGCCATATTTCTCAGCTGTCTCTTCTTTGTTGAGGCCCTGAAGAGCGCCGTAGTGCCTCTCATTTAATCGCCACGACCTAAAAACAGGAATATTTTTTATATCTAAATCTTTCAGGACAATATCTAAGGTTTCTGTGGCACGGACTAAAAAAGAAGTGAAAGCTACATCGACGGGAATCCCCGCTTCTTTTATAAGTTTTGCGGAGACACGAGATTCTTCTCTGCCTTTATCTGTTAAAGGCACATCTGTCCATCCTGTAAAAAGGTTGTCTTTGTTCCATGCACTCTCCCCGTGTCTTAGTAATATTAATTTGCTCATAAATAATGTAAAAAATAATGTCTAAATAATAACATAAAATATCATTTTTTGGTCAAAATAAAAACCGCTCCTAATTAAGAACGGTTTGAGAATCATTTTTTGTATAGCGGAAGAATAATTGCTATCCAAACAAACAAAAACATGAATTGGAGGACACCAAGACCAACATAAGCAATGCCATACGAAACCCCATCCGAAGAAATTGAGTTCCATATCCATGTGGGAGTCAGCGCAATAATAAGAGAGATTACGAATAAAAAAGTTCTAAAGAAGTCATCCTTGTCGTCCATATCAACACCCTCTTTTTTATCTTCTACTACTTGTTATTCTGTATCGTGAACAATATAAATACCAAAAAGTCGTGTAGAGTCGTAGTCTTTATTGAGATAAAAAGACCTAACCTTGAGTCTTTTTAATTCGCTAAACTTATTTAGAATTTGTAAAACTTTTTCATTTGAACCTTCTGCACTCAAATAAAAATTTTCCAACCCTATATAAGAAAAATCTCCGTGGGTTTTTGCTGATTCAACAATCTTAATAAGTTCATCTTCGCCCAAAAGGCTATCTTGTGCCTTAATCTCTGTTACTGCAACCAGTAAAAAAACAGATGCCATTATTACTACTATTATCAAATAAACCAACAAAAAAGCCGTCTTTTCAATTTTCATTTCCATAAAACTCCTCCTTTTTTAAAGTACCTTTATTATTCTAAACCAATTATAGCCACAAAACATATAAAATGTATAGTTTTAAAAATAAGATTGTTTTTAAATTGTGGTAATATATAAGCAATTAAAAACAATTTATGAATAGAGATAAAATTTATATAGAAAAAATAGGAGATGCCGGAAAAAATACAGTCTGGCTTGTTGATGGAGAATATATAAGAAAAAACATTAATGAAAACTTTGTCGGATACGACGAGCACTATCACTTAAGCTTCATTCCATTGAATGAATTTTGGATAGACAAAACTACCAACCCCGAAGAATGGGACTTCTTTATAAATCGTCTAACGGTAGAGAAGAGAGAGATTGAAAAAGGCAAAAGCAAAGAAGACGCAACGAGAATAGCTAAGAATTTTGAAAAAAAAGAACGAAGTAAATATATACACATAAAAGAAAAAACCGACGGAAAAGAAACGAAAAAGGAAATAATAGAAAAAATACACATAAAGATAATAAGCAAAGGCGAAGATAAACTAAAAATTTGGCTCGTGGATGGAAAAGTAGTGAGAAATTATTTATTTAATGATTACTCAGAAGGAGGACACGACTTGGTCTACTCTTTTATTCCAAAAGGAGAGGTTTGGATTGAAAACACACTATCTCCTGAAGAAATAAAATTCGTAACTCTCCACGAAATTCACGAAAGATACCTTATGAGCCATGGTAAAGACTACAAACACGCACATATGGGAGCAACAATAATAGAAGATAGATACAGAGGACAATCTCTTGATATAGACAAAAGAACAGAAGAAGAAATAGAAAAAAATTAAACACTACTTTTTACAAAAATAAAAACCGCCCGATAAAGGCGGTTAAAGCGCGTGAGAATAGAGACTATTCTATGAATCCTATACCGGACATCAACTTCTCCATAAATTCATCTGCGGAAATTCTTGTGAGACCGGCATCCAGAGAAGTGGCAATCCCTGCGGTATAATTTCCATGCTCTCTAATGAAATAATGTAATTCTAATTCATTGTCAAAAGACCACTTACCTCTCCAGAAACATAATATCTGGGATTTTTCTATTTTAAAAAAGGAATACCCCTTTCCCATAATCGTTTTTATGTTTTGGTACAAAATGACTTTTTTGTCTTTTGATAACATTTTGAGCCGTTCTTCTAATTTATTGCGATCATCCAAATTGCCCCAGAAAATCCCAATTTGGTCACTCAAGTCAACAATTTCCCTTAACTTTTCCTCATATTCAACAATGATCGGAACGTCAATTTTACTCTTTTTCATACTCATTACCTCCTTTTCAATGTCCTATTTATCCCTCACAATTTAAGAGACACTTTCAGTTAAAATACTATGTTAAAGTAGTATAAAAAGCAATTAAAATTATTTGAAATTTATCGTTGATATACGCTTTATTTATTTATTTATAGGATGTATAATTAAGAGCAAGATAGTATAAAAAAATAATTATGCAAAAAAACACAAAAATTTTGTTGACGATTGTACTGTTGTCTATTATAGGTATGGGTGTTTATTTCTTTTATCTCAAAGACGTTCTAAGGGAAAGAGAAAAACAGGCAATTTTGAATAATTGGTTAGAAGAAAATCAGCCTATTGAATATACACAGGAGCAAATAATTGAAAACCAAAAAACATTGGAGGAATTTCTTAAAAATACAGAGTCCACAACCACAATAAATAATGAGGACAGAGTAAGAATATTGGAAGAATTTCAAAAAAATAATCAATAAATTTAAATAATAATAGTAATTATTAGACACTTATTAAAGCAAATGAATAAATATAAAAAAATTATAGCAGTTGCCTTCGTTCTTTCTGTGTCGTTAATATTAAACATTGCAAATGCCGCTTCATGGACACCACCAAAGAATGTTCCACCGCTAGACAATACTCCGGCGCCAATAAATGTTTCTAACATTCCCCAACACAAAGACGGAGCATTTAGCTCATTCGGAGTAATCAGCGCCTTCCAAAACCCACAAACAACACAGCCAAACAGGATCACGGCCCCAAAATTCTGTTTAAATGGCGACGGTAAGGAGACAAACTGCGTACAGTCATGGGCACAAGTTGTAGGAGGAAGCGGGGATGTAAAAGCCGGTCCAGGTCAAACAATAAATTTTTTAACAAAATGGATAGATTCAGGCTCAAAAATAATAACCAATTCTTCTTTTTATGAAGATGCCACCAAGGGTCTGTGTAAAGGAATGGGCGCATCACAGGTATGTTTTGGAAATGGAACGCCAGGACTTACAGGTCCGAAAGGAATAATGGGTAGCGACGGAACAGTCCTAAGTTGCACGATTACCAATCAAGTCCTTAAATGGGACGGTACGGGATGGAAATGTGGAACAGCGAGCGGTACAGGTGGAATAACATCCATATCGTCTGGAGGTGCAGGTATAACAATAAATACCAACAACACAACAGGGGCTGTCACCATCACAAACACAGGCGTAACTTCCATAAAGGCTGGTGCTGGAATTAAAGTAGATCCGGTAGCAGGAACAGGCGCGGTCACAATCACAAATATCGGAGGAGGTGCTGGTGGTGGTCTTAGTGGAAATGGCACAGCAGGAACAATTCCGGTATTTGCTACGGCGACTTCACTAAGCGATTCCCCTATTACAGCCATCACACCGTCTGGAAGTACTGATACCATGAGAGTAAACATCTTTCCAACAAACATCTGGGGAGCCTCTCTATATACTCAAACGAATATTGATAGTAAAAGCGTCAATATTAGTGGAAAAGTAAAAATCACCTCTGGTAATCCTGGAACAAACAAAATTTTAGCTTCTGATACTGTCGGCGTTGCTTCTTGGAAAACGGCATCTGAGCTTGGATTGGGTGGCGTAACAAACCTCACAAGCTATACACAACTACCAAGCGGATCTATCGCAGGATTTTGTAATCTCTACGGCGCTATTGGATCATTATCATTACCCCCACTATCAGAAAGACTTTTTATAGCCCCAGCTATGGAGGGTTTTAGCTTCGATATAAAAGGTATCACAAATCCATGTACTTGTGCGTCTGGGTGGAAATCTATTGTTCATGTTAATGAACTTACAGGTTCTGGAGCCGGTAATAGGTCTTGGTCTAGCTGTATAAAGATGTAAAAACTTAATTTTAAAAACCGCCACAATCGTGGCGGTTTTTTGTTTTACTTATCCTCAAGACATTGTTTATTTAATTATTTAGAAGAGGTATAATTATGTGCAGGGTAAATAAAATTAATAATTAAATTATTCACCCTGTTTAGTAAATTTTTAAAATAAATATTTTAAAAATTAAAATTTAACGTCAAGTTAGATTGTTAGGAAGATTAAACAAAGTGAAATTATAAAAATAAAAAAATAGTAGCCATTATTAAATTTTTACTAAAACAGGGTAAATGAATAAATATAAAAAAGTCATAGTAATCGCTTCTGTCCTTTCTGTGTCGCTAATATTAAATATAGCAAATGCCGCTTCGTGGACACCACCTACAAATAATCCACCGCTAAACAATACCCCGGCGCCAATAAATGTTTCCGGCTCCCCACAACACAAAGACGGAGCGTTTAGCTCATTCGGAAAGATTAGCGCCCTTGGCACAGGTAATATAATAACAGCTGAAAAATTCTGCTTGAATACTACTGGAAAGCCGGAAAATTGTGTATCTGGCATTTGGCCAGCCGGAAGCACCACAGGGACAGGAAGTGGAGACGTAAGAGCTGCTTCACCACAAAAACAGAATTTCTTAACAAAGTGGTATGACGCAACAAGTAAAGTAATCACTAACTCTGCCTTTTATGAAGATGCCAGTGGACGTCTGTGTACAGGAATAGCTCCATCGCAAATATGCTTCGGAAACGGGAAACCTGGAACTGACGGATTAAAAGGAATAATGGGTAGTGATGGTACAGTCCTTAGCTGTCTCGCTAGCGAGTCAGGTAAAGTACTTCAGTGGAACGGTAAAGGTTGGGTCTGCGGAACAGTAGGGGGAGGGACAACCACTGGTGGCGGTATTACAGGTAGCGGTACGGGATGGACTATCCCTATATTCTCAGGAACCGCAGGGGTTGCCGGAAGCAATGTTTTGTCTGATTCCCCAATATTGGTGACTACAACTAGCAATAACATAACATATTTAGATCTATATAAGCTGGGATCGGTAACCGATCTTGGTTATCAAACCAGAATAAATTCCAAAACCACAATTAATGGCGTATTAAGAGTGGCCGATGGTACACAAGGAACAAATAAAATTTTGGCTTCTGACGCCACAGGTAACGCTTCATGGAAACATGCTTCCGAGATACCGGGGTTGGGAGTTAATTATGTAAGCACCAGTAATGTTATTTATTCTAGGGGTGGAAATTATATTAACATAGGCGGTCCAACGATTTCAGAATTTTGGGATTATCTCAGAACAAATGGACTAACTTCAGAAATCAATAATGAGGTTAGTGAAATAATTTACAATAAATCATTTTGTGCCCTTTCTACGGTCTTGGTTGGAGTGAGATCTGATATTCAGGGTGCTTTTAATACTCCCGATAATGTCTTTTGTGAAGTTTACCCATATCCATCTAGTAACTTTGGTGCTTCTGGTCCAAAAAATTGGAAACTCGTCTCTAGGCAGAGGGGTGGTGATTCCCATTCCGCCTGCAGAGCAATGTGCTTCTAACAAATTTAAAATATAAAACCGCCACAAAAATATGGCGGTTTTATATTTGTCTTAAAAAATGCTAAATTTAGTAAATAAATTAAACTTCAAATAAATACCAAAACAATGCAAAAGAATATGGATGAAAATAATTTAAAATCAAAATTAGCGATACTTATCATTTTTTTCTTATTCTTATTTTATTTCGGGGGTACAGAAAATATTTCTAAAATCAAACAGCAAGACAAGGAAATTTTAAAGAACGTGGATATAAAACCAATTAACGCAAATGACCTTTTCTTAGGAGGACCAAATTCTGAGGTTTTTATTGTAAATTTTATTGACACAAGAGCTTCAACTTCTAGGGAGTTTTATTTTAAAACAGTGGATGTTTTAAAAAAATATGTAGAAATGGGTAATGTTGCTTTTGTTTATAGACCCTTTCCGATAAAAAGTATTGATAATGGTTCTTTTTTGGAAGCAGAAGCTATTCTGTGTGCAAACAGTGTGGGCGAACAAATCGGTTTTTGGAAATATTTAAAAGAAAGAATGAGTATTGTTAACGAAGATCTAATAATCTCAGTATTACCAGACATCGCGGAAATCGCCGATATTGACATAGAAAAATTTAAACTCTGTCAAAAAAATAACAACTATGAGGACACAATAAATGAGAATATCCAAGGTGCGCTAAATATTGGTATGACAGAATCCCCCTTCGCTGTTATCGTAAATAAAAACGGACAAGGGTTCGTGCTAGACAAAACAGCCTCATCAGAAGAGATTGACGCTTCTATAAAATACCTTCTTTCCCACAAATAATCCGAAATATCAAAAAACCGCCATAAAATTTGGCGGTTTTTATTATTCACCAGTTATTAGTTTCTGTTTATTTATTTCTTCAACAAAGGTATAATTGAAAGTAAGGAAAGATAGGGTTTAATTATGAAAAAAGAACAAAAAATACTTTTTTTATTAATAACAATACTATTATCAATACTTATTATTGATGTGATTATTTTTTACCCAAAAAACGACAGAACAGAAAACCTACCATTAACACTAGAGGAACAAGAAAAAGCTCTCAAAGAACTCTTAAAATCCAATCCCCCTCCCGAGTATACAAAAGAAGAAATGGACACTATGCAAAAAGAGCTTGAAGAACTTAACAAAATAAATTCCGCCGCAGCTCCACAACTGACAGAAGAAGAACGAATAAAAATGCAGGAAGAATTGGAAGCATTAATTAATAATCAAAACAAGAATGAATAAATACAAAAAAATCATAACAGTAATATCTCTTTTTTCAACACTACTTGTTTTAAATACAGCCAAAGCGGTATGGGCGCCACCACCAGCAGGAACTATTCCACCAGGTAACAATACCCCAGCTCCTATAAATGTATCTTCCAGTTATCAAAAGAAAATAGGACCCCTCGGAATTGATTCATCTTTGGGGGTTGTTGATATGATTCGATCAATGAGAAGTGTTGTGGCGCCAAAATTCTGTCTTAACAACACAGGTCAAGATGACGCTACTGGAAATTGTATAACATCTTGGCCAACGGGAGGGGGCACTGCTGGAGTAACAGCAATATATCCTGGTACAGGAATAACATTAAGTGGCAATACAGGAAACGTTACGATATCCTCTACTGGCGGGACTAACTACTGGACGTCAAACGGAGCTGGTGCCATATTTAACAATACCGGCACAACTATCGGAATAAATACAAACGCCCCTTATACTGGTTCAGGAATAACCATAAATGGTTCAGGTAAAAATCATGGATTATATACTTATGGTGCCGGTTATGGTGTCGTTGCAAACGGTAGTACTGGTATTTATGGAAGTGGTTATATTGGTCTCTTTGGATATGGATCAGGTGCGTCAATTCAACTACAGGATGGAATAAATTGGGGTGGCGCAACATACGGAACCCAAAACAAACCTGGGATCAAAATACTTGGCTCAAAAACAACTGGTAATGATGGTATGGCTCAATGGTACACTCCGACTGATCTTGGATTAAGCGGAGGGTCATCAGGAGTAACAAGCATAGTAGGAAATAGCGGAATTACCGTCAGTCCTACAACCGGTCCTTCAGTAAACGTAACCCTTTCGGGAACAGATTATTATGGAGCAACGTGTACTAATGGTCAAATTCTCAAAAAAGACGCATCTAATAGATGGACTTGTTCGGCAGATAGTACTGGTTCAGGTGGGGGTATTACAGGTAGCGGTAAGGGATGGACGATACCGGTATTTGGAGGAAGCGCCGGTGTTGCAGGACAAACAACCATAACCGATTCCCCTGTTACCATCGGATACAGCAGTACATTCCAAGACATAAGCACGATGGTGGTAAATATGTTTCCAAGCAGTCTCTGGGGTACAAAGACGAACCTAGCCCTTAACGTTAATGGTAAGATTAAAGTAGCAGATGGCACACAGGGAACAAACAAGATACTCGCTTCTGATGCTAATGGTTTAGCTACCTGGAGAACGTCTTCTGAGCTGGGGTTAGGAAGCCTGAGAGTTGAATCTGGTCACGGAGTTCGTACGGTGTGTCGAGGAATTGATTATGGGGGAGTATGTAGCACTGTCCCATACATAGACGTAATATTTTCTAGACCATTTAATTCAATTCCGCACGTTATTGCATCAGGAGAACACGTAACGGATGTTGGCGGTACTGTTGGATTCGCAACAGACACCTTCCTTGTAAAAGTGGAAAATATAACTACTACTGGCTTTAGACTTTATGCCGCAGGTTCACCACTACAAAATACTACAGGGTATGATGCTTACTCCGTAATCGCAACTGCATCTTGGTTGGCAATAGGACAGTAATATTTGCCTATTCTATGTAAAAGTGGAAAATATAACTACTACTGGCTTTAGACTTTATGCCGCAGGTTCACCACTACAAAATACTACAGGGTATGATGCTTACTCCGTAATCGCAACTGCATCTTGGTTGGCAATAGGACAGTAATATTTGCCTATTCTATAAATAACATTTTAAAACCGCCACATAAGTGACGGTTTTTGTTTGTCTAAAATAATACTTACTCAGTGGTTACGCCGTCAAAATGCTCTTCTTCTGCCTCGGCGTCGGCTTTTGTTTTCCTTATCACGCCGTCTTTATGCTCAGCAGGAGAATATACTGTATAAAGATTCATCTTATCTCTATCAGAAGTATTAATTATATTGTGTTTGGCTCCGGCTGGTATAACGATAGCAAAACCATCAGAAATGTCGTGACTGACGTCATCTATAATAGCAACACCATGGCCTGACTCTATTCTTAAAAACTGATCCAAAGCATGAACCTCCTCCCCTATCTCTTCTTTTGGCAAAAGCGACATTAAAACAAGTTGACTGTTCTTTCCTGTGTAAAGAACCTTTCTAAAATTATCATTCTCAAGCGTTTCCTTTTCTATATTTGAAACATATCCTTTCATAATTTACCCTATTTTAATAAAAATTTAATAATAACTACTTTTTATATTTTTTATAATTTTACTATATTTAATAATATTATTTTTGATATTTAAAGACACTATTAAATTTTAATTTTTAAAATATTTATTTTAAAAATTTATTAAATAGGGTGAATTAATTAAACTTTTAATTAAAAATATTCTACATATTCAAATAAGTGACTGTCAGCTGAAGTACTGTAGCAAAAAGACCCCAAAGTAAATAAGGAATATTTATATAAGTAATCCAACTTGCATAAGGAAATATTGAATAAAGCGCCCAGATAAGAGTTCCTACGACAAAAAGAATATCAATCGACGCTAGTAAATTATTTTGAAGACCAAATTGAATTGGTGTAAAAATAAAATTAAAAAATAAATTTAAGATAAAAGGCAGTAAAATCCAAAATGGTATCTTGCCCTTTATATATAAATAAAAAACATAACCATAAGAAATAGCTATAAGAGCGTACAGAACACTCCACACGGGTCCAAATACCCACGCAGGAGGGGCAAAAAACGGCTTTATTAATGTGCTATACCAATTGTATGCTTCCATATTTTAAAATATTAAATATTAATAATAACCAAACTTATCAGCAATCAATACAAAAGAAAAAGTGATATAAAATATAGCGCCCAATAACATTGCGACGTTAGTAATTATACCAGGCCTTAACTCTTTCGGTAATTTAAAATTATTTAAAAATATTAAAACCGGCACATAAATAGCCATTGCAATACCACCTAAGACGGCACTAATTGTAAGTAGCACTAAAGGTTGGTCAAAAGTCATTAGAATAGCATTAGAAGACAGTATCACAACAACAAGACTGTAATATAGATAACTCTCGGGTACATTTTTAAAAAATGAAAGATACTTTTCAAATGGACCGGAATTAGAATTAACATACAAAATATCTGTTATTATCCTCGTAAAAGCATCTACTATTGTCCACATTACGGAGAAAAGCATGAGAAATGCCATTATCAAGAAGGAATTATATCCAATCACACCCCAACCCTCTCCAAATATGTGAGCCTGGACGATGGCGACGTTTATCCCCTCCGGTATTAGTCCTTTCGGAGTCAGAACAACAAAAGCATTCAGGCTTAGCAGAACTAGGGTAATAAGACCGAGAAACCAGAAAATAAGTCCCTGATCAATGCGAACAAAATTCATCCATTTTTTCCAATCTGAAATACTTTGCTTATTTATAGGAAAACTAAATCCCGAAACAGAAACTGATTCTATTTTGCCTGATATTGGGTTTGTAATTCTTCCCGCATATTTACCCATACCAAACTGCTTATCTCTATACCAAAGAGATATACAAGTATTCAAAAGACCACCAGCCCCTGCGAACACAACAGCGCCCATTAATGTCGGTATGTCTATCCCATTTGGAATATAACCAAAATTTAACAGACCCCAAAATGCTTCTTTTATATTTTCAAACGAAAGAATATTAAAGCTAGAGAATACTAATAAAATAAAAAAAGTGGGTACGGTTATTTTCAAAGACTTCTCTAGTATAATGTATGCGACTCTTCCACTTAAGGTCATCATAAGAACAAGTAGTAAACAAATAAGCGCCCAAGATACATAGCTTCCAAAACCAAAAAGCTCCGCCAAAATAGTACCTAGCGCACTTGCCCACCCCGGCCAAACATAAAGTAAAATAGCTGAAAAAAACCAAAATGGAGCAAACCATTTAAACAAACGAGAAGAAGATGTGAAAAAACTTTCCCCTGTCGCGAGAGCATGTCTTGCGACTTCCTGGTTTATGAAATATTGAAAAGTTATTCCCACGAGAGCCATCCAGAGCAATCCGAGCCCATATTTAACTATAAGGTGTGGCCACAAAATCAGCTCTCCTGTGCCAATTGCCAAACCCATAACAACTACCCCTACCCCAAGAGCCGAAACAGATCGTGGTGCAGTAGGAAGTTCTTTTTCTTTTAATGGCAAGTATCGTTCATCCATTTTTATTTTCTAAGAAAAAAATATCTGTCCAAAGAAAAAGGCCGCGTAGATTGCCAGAAGTTTATATCCCTCCTTTCTCGTAAGCTCACCACCACTCTTATAAAAAACAGAAACAGTATAAAGCGCCATTACCAGAGATAACAATAGAAACTTATATGAGGCATCAATATTTAAATCTATAGGTTTTATAATAAGCATGAGCCCCAAAACCAAAATGTTCGCAAGGGCCGAACCAATAAGGTGACTGAGAGATAGTTCAGGGACGTGTCTAACCCATGATTTTATAGCAATTATAAGTTCAGGTAAATTTGTTCCGACAGAAAAAAAGAGAAGGCCAATAATTACCGATGAGACATTATAAACAGAGAGTATTCTTGTTGCAAGAACAACTATCATATTTGAAGACAAGATAACAAAAATAACTCCAATAGTTATCCAAAAGAAATTTTTAGCCAAAACAACTTCATTTTTAACGATATCGGCCTTAGTTATATGATTATGTTCAATACCATTTTTATAAAGAAAAACTAAATAAACACAAAGAAAAATAATGCCGTCTAGGTAATTCAAATAACCCTTAAGACCCATAAAAATTGGCAGGAGAAGAGCCAGAGCAACAGGTAAAATACTGGAATACTTTCCGTCTGTCTTAACTTGTCTATTTAATATCAAGCTAAATCCAAGGATTGGACAGAGTATCACGATTATTCCACCCATCAAGGTTCCAAAATACAATCCAGGAACATCAAGTAAAACAGAATTTATTCCGACAAAAAACTCAGGCAAAGTAGTAAGAGCTCCCAACACCATTCCCATGGATAAAATACCGATATTAAATTTATCAGCTATCTGTTTTATCCTTGACACAACCATATCCGCCGATGCCCCTAAAATATAAAACAACGCCGTCAACAAAATTATATATGTAATTATCATCCCTATATTATATTTTAAAAAATCCCTTACAACAAATTTTATGTTATTAAAAACTACTTAGACCCCGGGGGTCTAAGTAGTTTTAATTATTTTTTCGACACCTATTTATAGTCTGCCCTTAGATTCCTCGTGGCCACATTTTGAGCACCTCTCATATGTATAACCTCTATCTACCGTAGCCACCATGTCGTGTTCACAGGGAACAGGCTCCTTGTTCACATCCACCTCAACACTATTTTTGTCTGTATTTTCTTCCATTTTTATAATATTAATATTAATTTTTTATCTAATATCTTTTTCTTAAATAGGCGACAAAATGTCTTCTCTTAAAAGCTTTTCCGTGCATCAAATGTTTACCGGAACGCTCTATCTTGTCTATATCAAAATAAGGGCTATAAAAATCACGCATTTTAGCTTCTGCCCAGACGTGTTCATAAGTACCATGTTCTGGATGAATATAAGCGTCATCCTCCCCTGCCGGATTATCTCGAAGGAGTCGTTCAGAATGTCTGTCTTCTTCCTTAAGAAAAGATTTTAGAAGTAGCCAACCACCCGGTTTTAAAACTCTATTCAGTTCTTTTAAATATATCTCACGGTCTTTTTCCTTTAAATAGTGAGAGGCCATCATATCGATTACAATATCAACAGACTGATCTTCTAATTCAAAACCGCCCTCTATTGGTCTTGCATAGAAATCTAAACGTAACCCCTGACTTGCTTTTTTGGCCTGTTCTATCGCTTCTTCAGAAATATCATATCCGACCCCACGGCAGTTGGACTCACGAGCGAGATAAATAAGATTTCTACCATTACCACAACCCAAATCTAAAACAAAAGTTCGCTGATCTAAAAAACCTTTTCCATATTCACGTTCCAGCCATCTGGTAAATTTCTTAATATCTTCAGCCGGTTCTGTTGAGAGATTAAAAATACCAGGAGTTTTGTACTCCTTATTCCAAAATGTTTTACTATCTTTCTTTCCTTTGATCATGTGGTTATATTATGACAAAATTATCAAAGCGTCCAATAATATAATTAGCACAGCTAACTGTCATTCCCGTGAAGACGGGAATCCATTTAAAAAATATTTTCTGGATTCCCGTCTTCACGGGAATGACAACAAAAAACAAAATTATAACAAGTAATCAAATCTATTACACAAAAACAATATTTATGCTAGAAATATAACCGAATGAAAACGGCCAAGTTACCAAAAATAATAGCAGTCGTCGGACCCACATCATCGGGAAAAAGCGATGTGGCTGTTTTAATTGCCAAAAAAGTAGACGGAGAGGTGGTTTCTGCTGACTCTAGACAAGTCTACAAAGGAATGAATATTGGTACAGGTAAAGTTACAAAAAAAGAAATGGCGGGTATTACCCATCACCTACTCGACGTCTCAAATCCCAAAAAAGTATTCACAGTAGCCGAGTATCAAAAACTCGCCAAAAAGGCTATTGATAAAATATTAGCTAAAAATAAAATTCCCATTATTTGTGGAGGGACAGGATTTTATATTCGCGGAGTTATAGACGACTTGGAAATTCCAGACGTTCCGCCAAATAAAAAACTAAGGAAAGAATTAAAAAATAAAAGTGTTGAAGAACTTTTTTCTATACTTAAAAAACTAGACATAAGAAGAGCCGAAGAAATAGACAGGCACAATCCCGTCAGACTTATTCGCGCTATTGAGATAGCAAAAGCATTGGGCAAGGTTCCGCCACTTAAAAACAAAGAAAGTAAATACGACTTACTTGAAATAGGACTAAACCCGGGGCAAAAAGTATTAAATGAGAGAATAAAAAATAGGCTCCTTAGAAGAATTAAAGCCGGAATGTTTAGAGAGATAAAAAACCTTCACGAGGATGGCGTGTCTTGGACAAGAATGGAGGATATGGGGCTTGAATACAGATATGTATCAAGATACCTGCAAGGGCTTCTTAAAAAAGAGGAGATGATATTAGAGCTCAATAAGGAAATTGAGAGGTATGCAAAACGCCAAATGACGTGGTTCAATAAAGATAAAAGAGTTAGGTGGTTTAAACCCGACCAAACAGAAAAAATACTTAAGATTGCGGAGAGATTTGTGAAAGCTAAATAAATTATTCTGTATCTTTAAAGAGACTGGATTCCCATCTTCATGGGAATGACAAAAGACACAGAAAAACTACTCTGTATCTTTTATCAGTTCTTTCTTTATCTCCTCAAATTCATTAGTCACTTCAGCCAATCTACCCTTAAGCTCTTTTATGAGGGTTGCACCTTCGCGGACTTTCTTAAGTCCCTCTTCAACATCAACTTCACTCTCCTTTTCAAACCAAGTAGCGATTGCTTCAAGCTTCTTTAATGATTCTCCTATATCGTTATTTTTTGCCATCCCATTAGATAATTAAACTAATAAATTTTCCATAAAGCCGTCATTGCGAACCGAAGGTGTGGCAATCCAGGACAATATCATAAAATTAAATCTGGATTGCCACAGGCTAAAGCCTTCGCAATGACAGTAATTTTTTAAATACTCCCGACAGACCGTCATTGCGAGTGTAGCGAAGCAATCTATGATATTGGTACAAAGTTCTGGATTGCTTCGCTACACTCGCAATGACGGCAAGGTTTAAATTCGTAATTCGTAATTATTAATTCGTAATTCTTATAACCTCCGACTCTATCTCCCCCTTTCCTAATTTTGTTTTTATCAATTCCCCCTTCTTTATATCTTTTACATCTTTTATTACTCGCCCATCTTCATTAAAGACAATACTGTATCCTAAACGTAAATTCCTTTCAGGATCTGCGACGGTAAGTATCTTCTCATATTTATGTATCTGTGCAGTTAAAATCGCAAGTCTATCTCCAATAATTCTTATTGCATCTTTCGTTATCTTTTCTGACAAAGCACCAAATCCCAAGAAAACTCTCCTAAACGCGGCAAATATTCTCCCAGACATAGTACTCGCCTCTTTCTTAATACTAATTATCCTTTGCTCAAGACGCCCAAATATATTCTTCCAAAGATATGGCAGACGGGAAAATATATCTTTAAGATAAAATCCGAATTGAGAAATTATCCTCCTCTCAAACATCGGCAACCCTGATATCAAATCGTCCCAACTCTCATTAATAGTATATGCTGTAGCAGTAGGAGTAGACACATAAGCGTCAGCAACAAGACAGGCAATCGGCACATCTACCTCATGACCGATACCGCACAAAACAGGAATTTTTGAAGAAAATATTTCTCTGCAAACTTGTTCATTATTGAACACCTGCATACTCTCAAGACTTCCTCCTCCTCTCATTATTACAATTATATCAAGGTCGGGAATATTTTTATTGAGCCACTTAATACCTCCTATAATACCGGGTACAGCTTCAACGCCCTCAACACGAGAATTGTAAAAATTAATTTTGAAACCTAGTGGCTTAAGATTTTTTCTAAAGTCGTGAATGACCACCCCGTCTCTTGAAGAGATAACGCCGATCTTCTGTATGAATTTAGGAAGAGGTCTTTTCCTAGAAAAAAGCCCCTCGGTCTCGAGCATTTTGAGAAGTAAGAGATAAGCTTTCTTGAGTGAGCCTTCACCAAGTGGCTCTATCGTCTCCACATTAAAACTAAAAGTTCCCGCCAATTTATAAATTCTCGGATATCCACTTATCTTCACTTCCATCCCATCCTCAAGGAGCACTCCTGCATTTCTGTATGTCCAAACAGACAAAAAACATTTCAAAATTGATTTGTCCTCTTTATCTTTAAGTGAAAAAGATACCCATTTGTCATGAGCACGAAACTCAGTCACCTCCCCTGCGACAAAGCTCTTCTGGCTCTTTAGGTGTTCATTTAATATATCCAGGAATTCTCCAACAAAAAAATAATCTCTTTCGGGCTGAATGGGTACACCTCCACTTGGAAGCTCAAAAAGACCCCCCGAAGAATCTTCGGTGTTTTCCATCTTTTTTACTTTTTTCTTTATTCCCATTCCGCCTATTCTAACAGTTTTAATTTTAATTGCGCAAACACCCATTTTTTGGTATAAGGATATTAGGAGAGTTAAAGTTCATTGAAAGGAGTTGAATATTATGACTTGTGTTGTAGCGTGGATCAGTGAAGAAAAAATGTTTATAGGTTCGGACACGGCCGCCGTCGCGGGAGACAGGGTCATCATGATTGGAAATCCTAAGTTTCTATTAATAAAACGACGTAAAAATCCTGATATGTTAATAGGTGTTGCCGGAAGAGCTAAGGCGTACCAGGTACTCATGAAGCTGAATGGTCTTATCCCCGAAGACAAAACAAAAGACCCTCACGCCTTTGTATCTCAGATTATTTCCCCCTTAATACAGTGTTTAATGGCAGAAGAGCACCTAACGTATGTCTCGGAAGAAACCGAAACCGAGGAAGAATTACAGTCTTCCGAATTGCTCGTCGCTTATCGGGGAAAACTATTTGAAATAGGGGCTGATTTTTCGGTTCTGGAGATTGCAGCAAATTTTCATGCCATTGGAAGTGGCGGAGAATATGCAGTATCATCAATAACCACAGCTGTTAACATGGGAGCTAAAATAGAACCCGAACAATTAATCTTAAATGCTCTAAAAGCTGCCGAAACATATTCGGCCAGTGTCCGTGGGCCATTCAAAACGATAGAAGTGCCCATAGAGAAAACCGAAAAGGAAGAAAAGAAAAACAAGAAAGGTGCGAAGCCTAAAGAAAAAGTGCCCAAAAAGACGTCAAAAAAGAAAAAAGAGACAGGGGGAAAAACAAAAAAATGAGTTATCCCCTCTCACGCAATTCAAGTATATCTACACTTAACCCTGCAATAAAATGCGGGGTTTTTATATTCAAAAATAGACACCCCTTGTTTTTTTATTCAATTTGTATTATCCTTACAAAATCAGTTTTAAATATAAGATATGCCACAGAAATCATTAATTAAATTGGCCTGTACATCCTGCAAAAGGATCAACTATTGGAGCAGGAAAAATAAGAAGCTTGTTGAAAGGAAGATAGAACTTCTGAAGTTCTGTAAATGGTGTAAAGCAAAGAAAAAGCATAAGGAAATAAAGAAATAACTAAAAAATCGCCCATTGAGGGCGATTTTTATTACGGGAGCTGTAGGAATCTTTCCCTACAGGAACAGTATAGGTTTCCCATTTTTTCGGATTAAAAAATCCTCAAAAATAAGGGAAAACCTTTTCGATTCCTACACGTAAGCCAAGCAGTTGGCTTACTAGCTCCCATAATAAAAAATCGCCCATTGAGGGCGATTTTTATTACGGGAGCTGTAGGAATCGAACCCACGACAGCGGTTTTGGAGACCGCAGTTATACCACTTAACTAAGCTCCCTTTAGATTCCTATATTATAGCAATTAACTCTTTTTATCAATAAAGGACTTTTTATTTATCCATAAATTTGCTACATTCTTATCTATGTTAACCAACAACAATTGGAAAGATTATGAACTTATAGACTCCGGCGACGGAGAGAAATTAGAACGCTGGGGCGAAGTGGTTTTGTCACGCCCCGACCCACAGGCTTTTTGGCCTAAAATGCTACCCGACAAAGAATGGCACACAGCAAACGGAATTTATACAAGAAGCGAAGGTGGAGGTGGAGCCTGGAAGTTTAAAGAAGGCACACCTAAAAAATGGGAGATAAAATACGGCGACTTAAAGTTCTCTATAAAGCCAACCCCTTTTAAACATACGGGTCTATTCCCTGAACAAGCTATCAATTGGGACTGGATGAAGGACAAAATAAAAGGATCAGGAAAAGATGTTTCTGTCTTAAACTTATTCGCATATACAGGAGGAGCTACTGTCGCATCCTCAAATGCGGGTGCAAAAGTATGCCATGTTGATTCTTCAAATGGAATCGTCACTTGGGCAAAAGAAAATATTGATCTAAATAATAAAAGCGGAGAGGTCAGGTGGATAGTGGATGATGCTCTAAAATTCGTTGATCGTGAAATAAAAAGAGGTGTGAAATATGACGGAATAATAATGGACCCGCCGTCTTATGGACGAGGCGCAAAAGGCGAAGTATGGAAGTTAGAAGAAAAGCTCTGGCCACTTGTAGAAAAAACATCAAGACTCCTATCCGACAAACCTTTGTTCTTTATTATAAATTCCTACACAACGGGAATGTCCCCTACTGTTATCGGAAATATACTCAAAACAGCTTTCAAAAATAAAGGAGGAAAGATAGAAACGGATGAACTTGGACTAAAAGAAAAAAATACCGACAGGGTTCTGCCACAGGGAGTGTTCGGTCGCTGGTCAATCTAGTTAGCAGAACCCGCGTATTTGGCATATAACTTCGTCGAAAGCTCCGTTTGCTTCTCAATGTATGTCTTATACATCTCGTCACAAGCCTCGCCTTCTTCTTACAGAAGCTGTCCACTTATTGGGTCTTTTGTGTCGCTTTGCTCACAAAAGTCCTCAATAAGTCTTGCGAAAGCTCCATGCATTCGCTTTCTCACCTCGTTCTATATCCAAATACACAAGTTCTAATTTTTGTGGATATTAAAAACCGCGCAATGTGCGCGGTTTAACTTTTTACTTACTCAAGAATAAAATTCTTTTTCAAACTTCCTTTGGGGATGTGAAATTCATATATTTCGAACACACCACCGGGACCAGAAGCAATTGCAATGTTGTGATACCATGGGTTATCAAAACTTGCTTTGTATATTTTTAATACCCCTTCGCTTCTCTCCTCTTCAAAGATAGTGATCGAATTGGATACTTCCATCATTCCTTGCTGATACCCCCCATTGTCGGTCTTTTTGTAATAGATATAACAAAGTTTACCCTTTATGCTTCCTGAACCCAAAAAGAGTGTCCCCTCTGTCATCGTGCTACCCCTCATAGAAACCAGTTCAATCTGTCCTACTTCCACAAAATGAGCGGGTAAAAAAGCGCTGATAATAATTGCAAGAATGAAACCAATCCAGAGTCCTATGGCTGCCCCCAAAAATAACGACATCAACCTACCGAACAAACCCTCTCCGAAATCAAGGTAACCTTTAGCGAAAAATAAATAAGCTACTATAACACCACACAAAATGATTAAATACATAACCACTCCCCCTTTTTATTTTTAAATGTACCAACATTAGTTTCAAAAAGATACTACCATAATAATAAAAAATAGCAAGTTTATTTTTTGTCATTGCGAGGGCGAAGCCAGTGGCAATCCAGGACTGTGTTATAAATTAAATCTGGATTGCCACGCCTCGGCTAGGACGCCTCGTCCGTCTACAGGTGTCGACGTTAATCTCCGTCGACCTCGCAATGACGAAAACGGGGGTGCGATGACGGTAGGTAGAGAAAACTTTACAACGTTATAACTTGATAACTTTATAACGCTTCAAAAACTCTTCTTTAAATTCAAAGAAATTATCGTCCAATATTGATTGGCGGATTTTCTTTACCAGATTTACAACGAAGTGAAGATTGTGTATTGAGGCAAGTCTATATGCGAGGAGCTCCTCTGCTCTGAATAAATGTGCCAAGTATGCCCTAGTGTAATTTTTGCAGGTGTAACATTCGCAATCGCTTTCAATTGGAGTGAAATCGGTTTTAAATTTAGCATTCATTATATTCATTCTCCCCTCTTTTGTTTCGAGTGCGCCGTTTCTCGCCATTCTTGTCGGAGCCACGCAGTCAAAAGTATCTACGCCATTTTCTATTCCTCCGAATAGATCCTCCACTGCCCCAATACCCAAGAAGTGTCTCGGCTTATTCTCAGGAAGTACTTCGTTGACCCACACGAGCGCCTTGTAGACATCTTCCTTCTCAAATGAACCCCCAATACCAAAACCGTCAAAAGGAAGTGAGGCTATCTCTTTTGCACTTTCTTTTCGCAAGTCTTCAAAGCGACCACCCTGCACAATACCAAAGAGTGATTGCGGTCCACCGAGCTCATTATGTCTATCTAGAGACCTCTTCGCCCATCTATGTGTCCTATTCATCGCCTCCTTCTGATATTCTCGGGATGCCAAAGGAGAAGTACATTCATCAAAAGCGAAGATTATATCTGCACCGAGATTATGCTGTATCTCCATAGACCTCTCAGGAGTAAATCTGTGACTTGTTCCATCTATGTGGGATTTAAAAGTCACCCCGTCTTCGTCTATTTTTGAGAGTTTAGAAACACTGTCTTCTTTGCATACACTTGGAGGTTGAACCTCCAAGTTGGTTTTTGATCCGAATTTATTCGCCTTGTCCTCCATCGCAGAACCAAGAGAAAAAACTTGAAATCCACCAGAGTCAGTAAAAGTCGGACCATCCCAATTCATAAACTTATGCAACCCTCCCGCATTTGCAACCAGCTCATCGCCAGGCTCAAGATATAGATGGTAAGTATTTGCAAGAACAGCTTGTGCGCCGATTTCCTTTACGTCTTCAGGGGATAGCGACTTTACCGTTGCCTTGGTACCCACAACTATGAATGCAGGGGTCTCTATCTTGCCATGAGGTGTCTCTAATATACCCACCCTACCCAAGCGGTCTTTTAGCCTTTTTTCTATCTTAAAATTTAATTCTGAACTCATTGCCGTTATACTAACCTTCTTCGTATATATTTGGCAAATTTATAGAATAAATATACAGTAATAAAAATTAAAAGAATCGGTTCGTTAATCACAAAATTATAAATAATTACCAAGAAACCTAGAACATACGTAAGTGGCTTTTTAATGCTTTCTCCACCTATTTTTTCCATAATTTTATTCACTTTATCTTTTATTGTCTTGGGAGTAGCGGATGCTATCTTACCCCCTTCTTCCAAAAAGTCTTGGGTTGAAATATTATTAGGCAATATTTGCAAAAAAGTATCCTTAACCACATTTAGATTTTTGGAGATGGCGTTGTCTGTAGTAGAAGCATTATTCTTTGGTAATACAGAGCTGACGGTCTTCTCCGTTGATTGCTCAGATATTTTTGGTGCAACGGTAACGTTTCTTTCTGAAACACCACTTATATTGTTTTCAAGAACAATGTCATAGGGAACTCCTCCTATCGGCGCAAGTTTAGGATTTACTATTTTTGCAGATATTTTGTGTGCCCCGAAAACAGCAGTATAGTCACACCATACTTCCTGAGTTCTTCCTGATGTAGCGGTAAAACCCCCTTTACAGATAACTTTGCCATTGTCATCAAAGACAACATCACCCAAAAGGTCATAATTAGAACCATTAAAAACGAGTGTGTATATTCTGACTTTGTCGCCGGTAAAAAATGGGTCTTTGGAATACCAGATGCCGCTTTTTATTATGCCGACATTACTTAATGATTCTGTGGCAGTAACAAAATTTGGAAATGAAATAAAAAAACTTAAAAGTATTAAGAGAAATAATATTCTATTTAAAAATTTAACACCAAATGAAATCTTCATATGGTGTTAATTATAACACACCCCAAAAGAGAAGAGTCTTCTCTTTTGTAACTTACAAGTAAATTTTACGTTTTTCGCTTTTCGCTTTTAGTTTAGCGAAGCGATTACGCGTCGATATTTGCCATCTTGGCATGTGTCTGAATAAACATCTTTCTAGGCAAAACTTCTGAGCCCATCAAAATATCAAATGTCTTGTCGGCTTCTATCGCAGAATCTATTGTAACCTGCTTGAGTATTCTTCTATCAGGATCCATGGTAGTCTCCCATAATTCTTCTGGGTTCATTTCTCCAAGACCTTTATATCTCTGAATAGCAACCTTAGTAGACCTCTTTGCAGTTTCTTCATTTTCCTCTTCGGATATTTCTTCTCCTCCACCAGCATCTTCGGCTCCCTCCGGCTCTACTGCAGTACCCGATCCAAAAGATTTTATTATCTTGTCCTTTTCTTCATCACTATAAGCATATGAGACATCTCGTCCTTTCTTTATTTTATAAAGTGGTGGCTGGGCAATATAAATATTTCCGGCAACAACCAGAGGCTGGAAATATCTATAGAATAATGTCAGCAAAAGCGTCCTTATGTGAGCACCGTCAACGTCAGCATCTGTAGCAATAATAATTTTATGGTACCTAAGCTTTGACTGATCAAAGACATCTCCTATCGCAGTACCCATCGCAATAACAAGCGATTTTATTTCATTAGAAGATAGCACTTTATCAAGTCGTGTTCTCTCAACATTTAAAATCTTTCCCTTAAGAGGTAGTACAGCTTGAGTCCTCCTGTCTCTACCCTGCTTTGAAGAACCTCCAGCGGAATCTCCCTCGACGATGAATATTTCGGCTTCCTCGGGATTTCGAGTCTGACAGTCTGCAAGTTTACCAGGAAGACTGAGTCCATCAAGAGCCCCCTTTCTAAGAACACTGTCTTTAGCAGCCTTAGCAGCCTTTCTGGCCTTCATAGCGAGAAGTATCTTATTTACTATGAGCTTAGCATCGTCGGGCTTCTCCTCAAGGTAAGCGGCAAATGCCTCTCCAAAGACCACTTCAGTGGCTCCTCTGGCCTCTACGTTGCCCAATTTGGCCTTTGTTTGGCCCTCAAACTGCGGTTCTCTTAATTTGACGGATATGATAGCGGTAATACCTTCTCTCGCGTCTTCTCCAGTAAAAGCATCCTCTTCTTTGGCATAGCTATTTTTTCTTGCATAATCATTCAAAATTCTAGTAAGAGCCGTTCTGAAACCGGTCAAATGCATACCACCCTCCGGTGTGTTTGTATTGTTTGCGTAAGTTATTTCTCTTGAAGAGATGTCGTCTACATATTGGAGGGCAGCTTCTACAATGACACCATTCGCCTCCTTCTCAACATAAAAAATATTCTTGTGAACTGAAGCCTGATTGATGTTGTAGAAACTGACAAGCGAAAGAAGTCCTCCCTCAAAATAAAAAGTCTGTGATGGAAGCTCGAGTCCAAGCTCATTTAAATAAAATACTTCTGATGCGTCTACTTTTGGATCAAGACCCCTCGCATCAATAACTCTTATGCGAAGCTTCTTTACAAGATATGCCTGTTGTCTTAAATGATTTACAACTCTTTCCCAGTTGTATTTGTAATCAGAAAAAATGGTCGTATCTGGCTTGAACTGAACCACCGTTCCATGAATTTCTTTGTTTGGAGTCTTCTCTTTTTTAACGTTATATAATTTCTTCCCAATCTCATACTCCTGATTATATTTTCCGTCCGGCTTCCAAACATCAACTCTTACCCAAGTAGAGAGAGCATTAACAACAGATGCTCCTACCCCATGCAACCCTCCGGAAATCTTGTAGGCTGTTCCTTCGAATTTTCCTCCAGCGTGGAGCTTGGTCATAACTGTTTCAAGTGCGGAAACTTTTGTCTTTGGATGAATATCTACAGGGATGCCTCTTCCGTTGTCTACAACTCGGACCATATCATCGGGCATAAGGGCAACCTCGATTTCATTAGCATAACCACCCATCGCCTCGTCTCTTGAGTTATCAAAAATCTCCACCATCAAGTGATGAAGTCCATCTGTTCCTGTGGAACCGATATACATACCAGGTCGCTTTCGTACTGGCTCAAGCCCCTCCAAAACTACAATGGATTCCGAATCGTAAGCTCCCTTTTTGTCTTTATCTTTAGCCATATAAATTTACGAATATTTAACACGGTTCACCCTGTTTAGTAAAAATTTATTCCTTAATAAATTTTGTATTTTATAAATGCCTTTTGCATTTTAAAATACTACTTAACAGGGTAAATTCTATCATATTTTGAGCAATAAAAAAACCCCGTAAAGCAACGAATTGCTGTACGAGGTATGCCTCACAATAAAATACTCTTTTCTGCAAGTTAAGCCTTATTTTATGGCTAATTTAGGTCTTATTTGCCAAAAATTTTTTTGTGCATATACGCTTTGCACAACAACAAAAGGTTGTCTCTGTTTTCTTCCGAAATCTCCGAAAGGATACCAACGTCCAGTAATGCCCCTCCCGATGATTTATCTTTGGCTCCACCATTCTTGTCTCCAAAGATTCTCTTTAGTTCGGAATTGAGATCAATACTTTTGTCGGAATTTCTTGCTTTGATAAATATCTTATCCCCTTGAAGCGCCCAGACATATAATGTTTTCACTTCTCTAAGTCCCATTAATAACTCAGTAATTCTAATCATGTTATCTTCTGCGCCCTGGATTGAATCTGAGCTTTCTGCTCTAAAAAGAAGAATATTGCCCTTTCTTTCCCAACGATTGCGCTGAATTCCTAATGCGTCCAAGAAGGCTTCAGAGTAATTTGACGACGATATTTGCTCAATCGTTTCTTGGTCAGAGTATTTACTCAAAAATGCGAGCATCTCACAATCAATAGGTTTTGTATGTCGCGTGGTAAGTTTTCTTGTGTCTGCCAAGATACCTAGAGTAGCAAGGGTGGCAATATTACGAAGTTCTCTGTCGTTCATGCTCTTGAATACGTCTAGCTCAATCATAAGGGCCGTAAGTATTGAAACGCATGCGCCACATGAATAGTATAAATACCATTCATTCTCATTACGCTCCACCATTTCACCAGGACGAGCATGGTGGTCAATTACAATATGGGGGCGGATCATGCTGGAATTAGGAAAACGAGAATCATTGGGATTAGGAGTATCAACGAAGATCAGTAAATCATCCGAGAGAAGATTATTTGTAAAATCTTCCTTAAGCTGAGAGATTACATTTCTCAAACCAAAATGATTAACTATCTCTGCGTTTTGAACAAAATTGTCCGGTTTGCCGGGAATATATACTTCAACACTCTTGAACCCGAAAAATCTTAATAAGGACTGCATTAATACGACACAAGCGATGGAATCAGGGTCCCAATGAGAAGTGATAATCCGAACGCGACAAGCTATCTTTTTTGGATCTTTTAAAATTACCAGAAGTTTTTCTATTGTTTCTTTAATTAAAACAAGAAATTCACTCATAACGTCCCTCCTTTTAAAGAACGAAACATTTATTTTTTATTTTATTTACAAAGACCAACCCACCTCTTCTAAGTATACCAAAAAACGACCATTTGGTCAATGGTCATTTTTATTAAACCCTTATTCTTGGCCCCATAGTGTAATTTGGCAATTTTTTAAGTTGTGCGCTTTGACGCATTGCCAAATTCTACTACGGGGTTATCTTATCTCGTAGCCAGACCCCCCATTCAGAACATTGATTATCTTGGTCATAATATCGTTTATCTCCTCATCTTGTAAGGTTCTCTCATAAGATTGGAATATGAGTCTGAAAGCAATTGATTTTTTGATCACATTACCCGCCTCATCCTTTTTTTCAAAAACATCAAAAAGAATTGGTTTACCCTGAAGTAGTGGACCGGCGTTTTTCTCGATAATAACACCAACGTGTTCAGGAGTTATGTTTGTAGGAACAAAAACTGCCACATCTCTTATTATCCTAGGATAAAGAGAAATCGTCTTGTATGAAGCATTCTTGTTTATAATCTTGTTGGCAACAAAAGACGGAACTTTTTCAGAGGCATTTATAATATCCTCAAGATTAAATTCAAAAATGGTAAAATTGTCTTTGATGTCGGATTTTATAGGCACAAGCTCTTTACTTATATTCAATTCTTTCCACAAGCTCGGCAAAATTTCTTTTTCTAGTTTTTCCTTTCCTTTGTTTAACTTTTTGGTTTTGTAACCAATACCCAAAACAAGTCTAGTACTCTCCCCTTCTTTTTCGAACACAGTCCCTATCTCAAATATTTTTACAGGCTCATTATCAAAAATAATATTTTTTAAATTAAGCTCTATTTTTTCACTCACGAGGAATGTTAAATCTTTTCTCAAAAAACTTTTATCACTAGCTATGGCATTCATAACCTCAATCTCTCCCTTATCAGTAAAAGAATATCCGTAAATTTCAGAAAAACCTTTATCTTTTAATATCTCTCTAATTTTGTTGGAAAAAACGTATTTAGTATTTTGGACAATTTCGCCAATCTTTTCCGGAACAATACTTGGAATATTTTCATATCCATAGATTCTGCCAACTTCCTCAGATAAATCTTCTTTTGTGTTTAATTCAAGCCTTTCTTGTGGAGGCACTACTTCAAGCGTATCTCCAGTAACAGAAACCTTCATTCCCAGCCTCTCTAGAATATTAAAAACCTTGTCTTTGCTTATTTCTATACCCAAAATTGAATTTATATCCGCCAGGGTAGCGATAAAGGCTCTCTCTTTTTCTACTGTTTCGTAGATATCAATTTCTTGTCCAACCTCCATATCTGTATTAGAAGAGAGCTCCATTATCATCCTGGTAAAATAGTCCAAGCCAAATTTTGCAAGAATTGGCGAAATACCGTTTTCAAATCTCTTAGAAGCATCTGTATGGAGACTCAAGGAGGCGGATCCTCTTCTTATATTTGTCGCAGAGAAATTGGCCGACTCAAGAACGATACTACTTGTCTCACTTGTGACTCCGGCTCTTTTGCCACCCTTAATACCAGCGATAGCGAGAGGCCCTTCTTCGTCTGCAATAACTAAAATATTTTCATTCAATATTACCTCCTTATCATCAAGGGTCACTATTTTCTCCCCAGGCAAAGCCTTTCTTATGGAAATGCCTCCCTTAATTTTATCCATATCAAATGCATGAAGTGGCTGTCCGACTTCAAACATTGCGAAATTTGCGGAATCAACAATATTGTTTATAGAGCGTTGTCCTATCGCACTCAGTCTCTCCTTAAGCCAAGTCGGCGATTCTTTAACAGTAACCCCTCTTATTACTCTAGCCATATATCTAGGGCAAAGTTCAGGGGAATTATTGTCTATTCTGATAGAATCATCGGACTTTTTTCCTATATTAATATCAAAAAGATGTTTTGGTTTTTCTATGTCTAAAACAGCAGAAACTTCTCTTGCAATTCCAAAATGGCACAAACAATCGTGTGCTCTATCTGGTAATATCTTTATATCAAAAACATAATCACCCGCTATTTCTTCTAATCCTTCAACTTCAAAGGAATGAAAAATGAGCGCCTTGGAAATCTCCAAAGGTTTTGGAAGAGGTTTGTCAAAATGTGATTGTAACCAATTGTATGAAATTTTCATTTACCCTATTAAGTAAAAATTTGCTTTTACTATCAATTAAATTTATTAAAAATTATTTTATCTTTTTTCAATTTGTTTCTATCGTGTAAGGTTAGCAAATTTTAAATTTTAATTTATAAAAATTAAAATTTTACTAAATAGGGTGAATTAGAATTGTTCTATAAACCTGAGATCCCCTGAATACAAAAGTCTTATATCCTCAATACCATACTTAAGAAGCACTAGTCTATCCACGCCGATACCAAAAGCAAAACCTCTCCATTTATCTGGATCTACACCAACCGATTTGAATACAGCAGGATGGACCATACCAGCACCCATTATTTCAACCCAGCCTGTCCCCTTGCACATAGAACATTTGTCCATCTTTTCAGGAATCTGCAGACACTTACTGCAGGACATATCTATTTCTATTCCCGGCTCAACGAAAGGAAAATAACTTGGTCTTAATCTGATATTAACAGACTCACCAAAAAGCTTTTTAAGAAAGAGTTCTAATGTACCCTTCAGGTGCGCCATTGTTACATCCTTATCAACCATAAGCCCCTCAAGCTGGTAGAATTGAGCCTCGTGAGTGGCGTCAGTCGCTTCATTCCTAAATATCTTACCTGGAGCAATAATTCTTATTGGAGGAGTATTTTTCTCCATATATCTTATTTGGACTGCACTTGTTTGAGTCCTTAATAGTTTTCTTGAGTCAGCCGGTTTTAACCAAAAAGTATCTTGCATATCTCTGGCAGGATGATCAGGAGGAACGTTTAAAGCATTGAAATTGTGAAATTCGGTCTCAATCTCGGGGCCGTCAGCAACGACGAAGCCAAGCTCCTTAAATATTTCAACAACTTCAGTTATGACCTGAGTAAGCGGATGTATATGTCCTTTTTTCTCTTCATTCATTAAAATAGTATAACCCAAAAAAACAATTATTCAATATATTAAAAAACTCCGCAATTTATGCGGAGTTTAAAATATTATTTATCTCTGATCTACAAGTCCACCCACATAGAAAGCTTTGTAAACCTCTTTCTTATCCAGGAGAATTATTTCTTCCCCTTTAAAAGAATCGGCTTGCCCTTTCCATTCATTAATATAATGCATATTAGCGGATTCGTGTAACTTTGGACCCCTAAATGGGCTATCTTCCGGAATCAAACGTAGTGACTCTTGTAAAAAAGGGTAAATCGTCTTTGGGTCAATATTAGGAATAACCCAACCATAATAAACCATCATCCAAACAGGCTTACCTTTATAGAAAACGACCTCTCTTCCACCATAAGGTTCGCCACCAAAAAAATTATCGTGATATTTCCAGTCCCCCTTCTCATAAACAATAGTCTTTGAACCATCAGCTTCTTTGATTATTGTTGCTGAATCACCGGCTGCGTATCCGGCCTTATTAGCCTCAACAATGAATTTTTTGATATCACTTATTATTGTTTCCATGTGTTCCATAATACACTCTCCTTACTTTAATTTCAAAGAACGAAATATATTTAAATTCACAAAACTAATGGTCGGATTCTATTCCGAATCCGAACGCAAAGCAAGTATCCTGTCTGCCGGTAGGCAGGTTACTTTGCTCCACTCCCTCATCAAAAAAACGGACCAAAGTCCGTTTTTTTATCTAAATTAAGGTGGGCTCGGTCACGAATCACTAAATTTTTTAGTTCGCTTCGCTTCTAAAAAATAAAGTGTTCGCGACCCCGCCTCACCCGTTCCGCTATGCGTAACATGGCTCCGCTTTTCAGTCCCTACGGGACCAGTACACCTTTTGGACTTTTTCATTCGCTAAGCTCTGAAAAATTCTCAAGAAGGTCCTTCGCAACTCGCTCACGCGGCTCAGCCCGAACAAATATTTTTATTTGGGTGGGCGACGACCCCCGCCCAAACATACTATGTTTGGTACGGGCAAGTATAGTTTACAAAACTATTGCTCCCCGCCCGAACGACCGAATGATTTCGGTCATTCGGTCGGGCGGGTACCAACTGAGCTACTAAATATATTTTTCCAAGCCAATGGTCGGGTTCGAACCGACGACCTATAGTTTACAAAACTATTGCTCTACCAACTGAGCTACATTGGCAAAATACCCTTTAAAAATCTTCTACCTGCCCCCGTTTTCAAATACTTTTCCCTATTTCTTGCCTCTTCAAAACTTTTGTACGACTCAGTATATACTATTTTAAGATTTTGCATAGTGGAAGTAGTTTTTGTTCCACCAGCTCTATGATCTTTCATTCTCTTTTCAATATCGCTAGTCACTCCTTTGTATACTCTTCCACAATCTCCATGGATAACATATACAGTAAACACTTTATTTTCTGTTAATATCCTTTTTATATTCTGCGATATCTCTGATAAAAAGCGAGGTTTTGCCTGTATTTTTCTTTAAGGTGCCTTTTCCGTGGACTAAGTTAGAAAGCTGTAAAAATTGATGAGAAGCTGAAGACGTAAATCTGTATAAATTAGAAGCCACATACCCAACCCACTTCTTTATATATGGGGCTGAAAAATTTCTAATTATTAAAGCAACTTTTCTTAAAAACTCTACGGCATAATTCCATATCACATTAAAGGGCCAATAGGCATCATGCGAATGATCCCCTGGAACCCCAACAGTTCTGTTTTCGTGCACTCTTCTAACAACAACATATAGAGTGCCGAAAAAAGAAACTAAAAATGTGGTAACAATATAGTTCATTACTTATCTAGAACAGAAAATCTAGCGAACCTAGCTATTTCTATTTTCTCTCCAAATTTCTGAATATAGGTCTTAATAAGATCCTCTATTGTCTGATCAGGATTCTTTATGAATGGCTGTTTTAATAGAGTTCTTTCTCCTACATAAGAAGCGATTTTTCCTTCGAGCATTTTCTTTTTAATCTCCTCGGGCTTGTTCGACTTTTCTACCTCCTCTGAAAACATCTTTCCAATTTTTTCTAATGTTTCGGCAGGAACGTCTTCCTCTTTTAGATATTCAGGTTTCAAGGCAACGATGTGCATGGCTATATCATAAGCAAGAGCCTTAAATGCCTCATTCTTGGCTACGAAATCTGACTCAGAATTAAGCTCTATAAGAGCACCTACTGTTCCATTTGAATGAACGTATGATTGTACAACACCAGCACCAAGAGTTCTCTCCGATTTCTTAGCAGCAACCTCTGCGCCTTTCTTTGAAAGAAGCAAAAGAGCCTTGGCTTCATCTCCACCAGCCTCCTCAAGAGCCTTCCTGCACTGCATTATAGAAATACCGCCGGTAAGGTCTCTTAATTTTTTAATTTGTTCAGTTGTGATTGCCATTTTTAAAATGAATTACTTGCCCGTTAAATTTTTGTAAAAAATTTTATTTGGGTGAATAAAGAATTACGAATATGGATTGCTTCACTTCGTTCGCAATGACGCTAAACACGTTATGTTGCCCACCCTTAATTCCTAATTCTTACTTCCTACTTCTTATCTGCCTATTTTACCTCGGGAGCCTTGGACACTGCAACAGGAGCTACTGGTTTTGGAGCATTCTTGATGCCATCTCTGTATGCTTCAACAATTTTGTTTATGAACAAAGAGATACTTGCTCTTGAAGAATCATTGGCGACAATAGGGAAATTAATATTAGAAATATTGTTGTCTGTTCCGGACAATCCAATAACAGGGATATTTGCCATTCTGGCTTCGGCGACGCCTGTCTCTTCGTTTCTACTATCAACTACAATAAGGGCGGCAGGGGCTCTCTTCATACTTACCACACCTCCAAAGTGCTTCTGGAGCTTGGCAACCTCTCTGTCCAAGAGAAGTCTTTCTTTCTTTGTATACATATCAAGACCACCAACAGCCTTCTTTGCAATAAGGTCTTCCATTCTAGCAACTCTCTTTCTGATCTCAGGAGCATTTGTGAGAGTACCACCCATCCATCTCAATGCGACGTAAGGCATATTTAATTTTGTAGCACCATCTATTACAGCATCTTGTGCTTCTTTTTTGTTTCCGACAAAAAGAATCTGCTTTCCTTCAGCTCCGAGTCTGGCTACGAATTCAAGAGCGGTTTTCAAAGACTTAGCCATAGGCTCGAGGTCTATGATATCCATTCTATTCTTTGAACCGAAGATGAAATTCTTAACGGAAGGATGTCTTCTTGATCTGGAATAACCGAAGTGTGCTCCGGCTTTGTAGAGCTCTTCAACGAGAGAAGCTAAGTTCTTGTCTTCTAGTCCTGAAAAATCTAATTTTTGTTCTGTTTCTGCCATTTTTAAAATGAATTACTTGCCCGTTAAATTTTTGTAAAAAATTTTATTTGGGTGAATAAAGAATAATGTCCGCCCGAATTAATGAATGTATTCGTTTGGATGAAAATTAACAAAAAAGACGTTTCCGCCTTTAAAATCTTGTTTGTTTCTGTTCCGCCGGTTTGAATACTTAGCAGAACAAGTACTTCGCTATACTAACAAAAATAGCCTAAAATGGCAAGGATAAAAAGCCTAAAATATATTGTTTTTAAAAACCAAAATCCCCCTTTTGGGGGATTTTCAATTCTCTGAAACTTAACGCTCTATGTATATACCTCCGGAAGAAGAAATTGTGACTTTCAGCCACCCAAAAAATGGTTCTATTTTAGGGTCCTTTGGGGTTCCCTTTATGTATATATAGTAAACACCGCTAGCGAGTCTAGATAAACCAACTGGCTGTCTGGTAAATTGAATAGTTAGTTCTGATGATTTTTGGGCTTCTATGGCAGATGGATCGAAGACTGGTTTATTTGAATTGTTATAATTCCAATAAACTTTATCAATTGTTTCGGTCTTATTTGTTTTATATACATCCACCACAGACAAATCTATTAACGAAAGAGGTTTCTCTCCTGAATTTAAAGAAATAGCTACACTTGGAACTTTCTCGGTTTCTGTTTTATAGGCTTTAGTTGGTTCATTGTTGGTAAACTTAACAGTTGCAGTAACATTATCCATATTATCAAAACCGAGGGTTGTTGGGATAACGGGAGCTTTTACGGTAATATATTCTCCATCTGGACAATAAATTTTAACTGGTGAAGCTGTTCCAGAATTGACTATTGCATAAACAATATATCCACCTAATCCTGTTTTATTAAATAAATAATCAAAAGATGGAGAACCTTCTGGTTGATTGTCTATATACCATTGAACATTAAATGAGCCTGTTCCACCAGTGGCTTGAATAGAAAGCGGAACAGAATCTCCTTGAGTTAAAATCAACTCCTGACCAGAAGTAGTTTTTGTTCCATCTACATAACAAGTAGCTGAAATTGGTGTAATGGCTGGAGGCGTTACGGTCTCAGTAACAGTAACAAATCCACAATTTGTTGTGCATCCAGTAGGAGGAGGGATTATTGGATTATTATTTTGATCTTTTAGATAATTAAAAGATATCCATCCTGGTGACTGAGGAGAGCTGTCTGTTGTTGGACTGCTTCCACCACCCCAAGCATAACCGTAAAAAGTTCTTGTCGTTCCGGAAGGTATACTTTTAACACCATAGCCTCGTAAAGCGTCGGACATTTTTATCCAGCCGTCCCAACCGCCTGTTACAGCACTACTATTTAGGGTTCCACTGCACCCACTCTGAAATACAGAGCATACTCTCGCCCAACCGGTTACATCTCCTGTTGAAAAATTAAGTTTAGCCCACTCAAATGGAGCCTCTGGGGCATTCGCTATTCCACCCGCCATGCCAGGATCGCCACCAAAATATATCCAACCTATATTTTCACTCCAGGCGTAACCAATAAGATTGCCTGTCGTAGAATCAATTGCGACATTACCACCATCAGTACCGCTAAAACTTATCCAACCAGTATTGGAGCTCCACGCATGACCTGAAAGCAGTCTAGTCACTGCAGAAGCTGTTGGTGTGTTATTTGAAAAATAAATCGTTGGTATGAATACAATGGCGAGAAGCGCCAAAAGCAATAAATGTTTTTTGTGGGACATATTTATAAAATAAATTAATACCTATAAAGTATAGCACCAAAATAAAAAAAAGTTTACCAATTATCCCCACTCCAACAAAAAGATAAGGAGTAATAAACAATATTTTACCGCGAACCCGGTCGCCGAGATATAGACGACACCTGCCTACCGCAGGCAGGCCTGTAGACGGCCTAACGGCTACCTACTGGAAAATATTATACACATTTGCAGACTTCTAACGGTGTAGGCAAAAAGAGAAACCCAATCTCATTCATCGGATGTCTAAGTTGATTATTCTTCGGCGGAACCGGCGGTACGCTCTCCTTTATCAAACTGAATAAGAGCCTCTACTATAGGATCCAAATCCCCCGCCATAACCTTCTCAATATTGTGCCAAGATTCTTTTATTCTGTGATCGGTAATTCTATTCTGAGGAAAATTATAAGTCCTTATTTTCTCAGACCTGTCTGCTGTACCAATCTGGCTCTTTCTTTCGCTAGAAAGCTTCTTCTCTTCCTCTATTCTATGAAGCTCTGCTACCTTAGCAGACAAAATACTGAGTGCTGTTTCGCGGTTTTTAAGTTGACTTCTTTCGCTTGTACATCTAACCATAATCCCTGTCGGCTTATGAACAAGACGCACGGCTGTCTCGACTTTATTAACGTTCTGCCCTCCCTTACCACCAGCTCTAGAAAATTCCATATCAATATCGCTTTCCGGAATCGCAATCTGCTTACTCTCAATAATCGGCAACACAGCGACGGAAGCTGTGGAAGTATGAACACGCCCCTGCTTCTCTGTGGCAGGAACACGCTGGACTCTATGCACCCCCATTTCGTATTTCAAGTGAGAATAAGCGCCTTTTCCTTTTATTTCAAATGAAGCTTCTTTGTATCCTCCAAGCTCTGACTCTGATTCGTCAATGGGCTTCCAAGACCATCCCTTTATCTCAGCATATTTCGCATAAGCCTCCGCAAGTTCTCTAGCAAAAATAGCAGCCTCATCCCCTCCCGCTCCGGCACGTACCTCTAATATCATTTCTTTTGGATCAGCTACCGTGGCTTCATCTTCTTTGGCGATGTCTTCAATCTGAAGAGCGAGAGTGTTTTTTGATTCTTCTAATTTTTTTACTTCCTCCTCAACTATTTCTTTCATGGACACATCCGAAAAAGCAAGTGATTTTGTATCCTCTATTTCTTTTACGAGACGATCATATTCTTTAAATAAATAAATCGTCTTCTGATTATTCCTATGTTTTTCTATGTCCATAAAAATGTAATTTCTAATTGACCTAATTATTCTAATTTCTAATCAAATCTCAATCAAGAAATGACTAAAATATCAAACTATTTATTTTTAACCTTGTTAACTATTGAATTAAAAATAAGATTCAATTCTTTTGATTCCTGCCAAAGTTTTCTCGCGTCACTCTTCAATTCCGGAACGGCCAAGGCGATCATTCTTAACCAGTGTTTAGTTTCCCTCGATTCTTTTTTACAAATTCCCAACTTGTGAGTAAAATCTTTTTTTGATTCAGCGTCATCTGCCTCACAATAATTTGCCCCAACGCTAGTACCAGACCTAACAATCTGAGATATGAGCGGTAAAGTAACAGGATCTTTCTTTATCTTGCGCGAAAACATAATAATATTCTCACCAAATTTTGCAGTTCTCTCTTCAAGGTCATACTTCTTTTTGGGCATTTTTTCATTCATTGTTGGGATTTGATTAGAAATTAGGGCAATTAGAAATTATAAAATTTATCTAAATATATTAAAAAACACCCTCAGACTTTCTTATTAGAGGGTGCTTTTCAAAACAGCTATTTAGAGGACTTCTTTGCAGCTCTTGCTTTGAATTTCTCAACTCTTCCGGCTGTGTCTACGATTCTTTCAGTACCAGTAAAGAATGGATGGCACTTGCCACAGATTTCAACTCTAATTTCAGGAAGCGTGGAACCTACCTCAAACTGATTGCCACATGAGCAAATAACCTTTGCTTTATCGTTATATTTTGGATGAATTTTTTCTTTCATATTTTTGATTCAATTGTAATAGTAGAAAACTAACAAAAAAACACCCTTTAGTCAAGAAAAACTACTGTGAGTCAAGGACGTCAATATCCTTCTGGAATTCAATAGCCCTGTTGGCCACCCTGGCTCCATAGCCGTTCATGTGTTTCTTCCAGTTGGAACCGGCATAGTATTTGGCGGCTGCGCAACTTTCACGGCTATATTTTGAACTATATATTTTCTCGCAACCCTCCAAGGCATCGCTTAAATATAAAGCTGTAGCCGTAAATGCATCTAGATTGTTAAACGGAGAAGCTGGAACGTTTCCTGTTACCTTCTCTGTCCTCTTTTTGTAACCCGTACCTGATACAGGATCCCACCATGTCTTTGGCATAAATTGGGACGGACCCATAGCACCACCGTAATCACCGTCTTTGCTTATAGGACACGAAACCGGTGTTGTGTTTGGATTTTTACCTATTTCAGACAAAAGCGCCAAATAAGAAGGTTTCTGAGTACTGCTCATAACGGTACCTGATTTATTTTTCCAAGGAGTGTTATAAAAACATCTACCAAGATTTGCACCAATGGCTCCGTCCATACCAGATTCTTGAGTTAAAATAGACAAAACAAAAGCAGCTCTTATGCCCACGGCTTGCTCGGCAACACGCACAAGCCTGAGAGCCTCAACGAATTTGAGCTCCCCTCCACCCGTCAACTTCAACATCATGTTTTTTATTTTATTGATGACGATCTGTTTTTCGGCCAATATTGATTTATATTTTATTTCTTCACCTTTCGTTTCTTTTAAAATTCTCGCCTTCTCCGCCTCAGCAAGTTCTGTTTTCCTTTTTTCTATTTCTTGCAAAGATTTCAAACCTCTTTCTTTATTCTTTTTTTCATTAAGCTCCCGCTTAGCAGACTCTTCTTTTTTACTAAGTTCCTTATAATTATTTAAGGTTTCTCTAAGGGATGCCTCAACAGACTCAAATGAGTGTAGGTCCATAAAAAATTCAGAGATATTCCTACTATCTAAAATAATTTCTGGCAAAGTAATAGATTCAAGATCTGCGGTTTCTCTTATTAATTCTGCTGTTGATGTTCTTATGTCGCCCATACGGTCGTTAATCTCTTCTATATTTTGATTTTTTTTGTCTATATCTCTTTCTATGTTAACGATAGAAATATCTCTCGCTTTTATTTCAGTCTTGGTCTTGTTAACTTTTGCCGTAATTAATTTAAGATCTCTCTGTAAACTAGCGGCCTCTTTTTCTTTTTCTTGAATAAGTTGTTGTTGCCTCATTATTTCCTCCTGGCACTTCAAAAATTTTTTATCCAAAACCTCAGGTCTCTCGTTCTCGTTAACAACATCGCAAGAAATACTTGTATCTTCAGCAAAAGAAATAAATGGAGAAAAAGCAATAAATAATAACGCCAAAAGACTGAATAATTTAAAATTTAAATATTTCTTCAAACTCATATTATAAGTATAGCTAAATTTATGTTATCGACAACTGAGGATAAAACCACCGAGAATTTAAAAACCTAGATTGCCACGGCTCGGTTAAGACCCAAAGTAGTAGAGCGGAGCTCACTACTGGGCAACGCGCCTCGTCTCGTAATGACGCTATATAAAACTAAAGACCCTCGTGAGAGGGCCTTTAGGTTTTTTATTTTGAGACTTTCGACTTTATAACTTTCAACTTTATAACTACTTTTTAGCTGGTTCAGTTCCTTCTTCCTCCTCAGATGGCTTCTTTCCTTTCTTCTCAACCTCTATTTTTGAAAGATCCAAAGCCTCCTCTTCTGTCTTTTCTTCTGTTTCAACAACAGCAGAAACAAGTGCAATAACCTCATCTGGGGATGTAACAGCCTTAACACCTTCTCCAAGTACAAGATCCTTAACGGTAACTCTATCAGAAAGCTCAACCAAACGAGAAACATCGGCAACTATCTCCTGAGGAAGCTTGTCTGGCTCTGCCTCAACCTCTACGTTGTGCATAACCTTAACCAAAATTCCACCGTAGGTTTTAACAGCTGGAGCATCTCCTTCAAATCTAAGCGGAATATTAACGGAAACAGTCATACCTTTCTTTACCGCATAAAAGTCGGCATGAATAGGAGTACCTGTGATTGTATTTAAGGCAACGTCCTGAATAAGAGCGTTCTTGGTACCATTAGTGTCGGTCTCGAGAGATATAACAGCTGTCTCTCCGGCCTTCTTCCAAACTTTAATAAACTCATTCAATTTTACTGAATAATGGGCTGTCGGCTCTCCTGGGCCGTATACAACGACTGGTATAAGATCCTCATATCTCAAGGATTTTACCTTTTTACCTAGTACGTCTCTCTTTTTTGCAGATAAACTTAACATGGACATATATTATACATATATATTTTCTAAACACAAGCTGTTGTGCCACAAAGTGATATTTTTAACAAAAAATAAACAATCCTGTCATTCCCGTGAAGACGGGAATACAGTATATTTCCCTAGATTCCCGTCTTCACGGGAATGACAAAAAAGTTACAAAAAATTGCCTTAATTTGTAAATTTATAAAATATTTTTTTACCAAAACGAAGGTCTATATATTCAAGATCTTGAAGCGGGTCAGTCTCTCCATTGGCACTATCTTTAAATGCCTTTGACGAAAGAATGGTGCTTAGATTCCTTTCTGCTAATTCTAAATCGTTACCAAAACCTATCCAGGATTTTTCTTTTTCAACGCTAAGAACCCCTCCCGCATCTCCACCCTTAAAAGAGTACTCCTCTTCTTTTCTTGGGGCTAGAATTATTTTCCATTTTTGTTCTTCTTTATTTTCAAAAAAAAGTTCCAGATCATCTCCTTCTTTCAAAAAATAAGAAGTAGCTTTCCATTTATCGGAAAAATTATTTTTTACGGCATCTTCAGCTCTCTGCTTAAAAGTATTAAGCATTTTAAAGTATTCTGTCGGAATAATAAATTTACCTAAATAATAAGAAGGCTCTTTGCCCAAAGGAAGACCTCCTTCAAATCTAAAAAAAACCCCTTTAGAAAAACCTGGTGCCCTATTAAATATTAACCCCTCGCTATTTAGGTAAAAACAGGAAGTTTTCTCTTTTTCACACCAGATAAAATTAGCCTGACGCTCTTCTATCTCAACAACAAGTGTATTAATATCGGAAAGAGACAGTGATACATTATTTATAACTAAAAAATTTTTTTTAATATTTTCAATTATTTTTGTCTTTTTAAAAATTAAAAAATTATTTTTAGGAAAAAAACCAAGAAACTTCCCGCTCATTTCTTCTAAAATAACTGGAGCGATTATATCTGAAGATAAAGTCCTCTCTCCTCTTATTTTAATTTTCTTAATCAAAAATCTATCTATCTGAGACAATCCTGCGAGTGAGGTAAAAATAAACAAAAAAATAGATAAAAATATCAAAAAATTATCGAATTTTTTCTTTCGTCTTAATTTTCCAGAAGACTTTAAAATATCTTTTCTTGGTACCACTTCTATATTTTATATCTTTATGAACAAAAAGCACAGAGAGAGGCTCTGTGCTTTTTGTGTGAATAAAATAAAAATTATTTATTCGGTCTTTCTATGGCTGACCTCCCCCCCATATAAGGTCTCAATACTTCTGGAATAGTTATAGAGCCATCTTTATTCTGGAAATTCTCTACTAAGGCAACTAACGCTCTAGGGGTAGCGAGAGCTGTACCATTCAAAGAATGTGCAAATTTTACCTTTCCATCGGTATCTTTATATCTTGTGTTTAATCTTCTTGTCTGAAAATCATGGAAATAAGAAATAGAATGTGTCTCTCTGTATTTATTTTCGCCAGGAACCCATGCTTCAATATCATATTTCTTTACCTGACCCTGACCGAGATCTCCTCCGCAATTTATAACAACTCTATAAGGGATACCTAGCTTCTGCATTATCTCCTCAGAGTTCTCTCTTATCTCCTCATGGAATTTAACACTCTCTTCGTGACTAGCTTCACACAAAATAACCTGTTCTACTTTATAAAATTCGTGAAGCCTAATGAGTCCCTTTGTATCTTTACCATGGCTCCCCGCTTCTCTTCTGAAACATGGAGAAAAAGAAACAAATTTCTTTGGCAATAATTCTTTTGGCAATGTCTCGTCCATGTAAAATCCCATGGTACCCACCTCGGCAGTACCTGCGAGATAATCAGCATCCTGGGTTTTATATAAATCTTCCTCTCCCTGTGGCAAATACCCCGTTCCATAGAAAGGCTCTTTTTTTACAAGCGCCGGAGCAAGTAGTGGTGAGTATCCTTTTTTCACAAGCAAGTCCAGACAAAACTGCCAAATCGCCATAGAAAGCATAAAACCGTCATTTTTCAAAAAGTACCCCCTAAATCCGGAAACTTTTGTTCCCCTCTCCAAGTCAGCCATATCAAGATCCATCAAAAGGTCAAAATGATTCTTCGGGGTAAAATCAAATTTAGTAACCTCACCCCAAACTTTTATCTCCTTATTGTCCGCATCGCTTTCTCCATCAGGAACAGACATATCGGGAACATTTGGAACTTGTACCATAAGAGATCTCCACTTTTTCATAACCTCCTCCAAACGTGTTTCTTTTTTCTGAAGCTCATCCTTAAGAAGCTTCATTTCATAAATAAAATCATTCCTTTCTTTCATATCTGAAGTACCGCTTATCTTTGCATTCATACCATTCTGTTTGGCACGCATATCGTCAACTTCTTTTATCAAGAAGACCCTATCTCCTTCTGCCTCCAAAAGCTCCTCAACTTTAAAATTGCTGTGCTTCTTTCTAGCTGCTTCCTTAATAATATCTGGATTTTCTTTTATAAATTTTATGTCTAGCATAAAAGACATAATAACAGAAAAAATAACGTTAGTGAATAAAGGACCGTACTTGACAAATATTATTTTTACACATAATATGCAAGAAAAATTGTTCATTAAAAAAAACTCGCGGTATCAATATTTTGAAAGGAGGATCCTATGAGTCTTCGAATGTTGCTTATGAGGGGAGACTATAGCTTGGCCGTCGAAAGATTTGGCGAAAAACAAGTGAGAGACGAGATAGATCACATGATAAATAATAGCCTCGCCTCAATCGCCATTTTGGCAGCCGATTATCTTGGCTATAACGATCTGGCAGAAAAAGCGGCAAAGGTCGTTTCCCTTTCCGGATGTTATGACGATAAAGCCAAGGAACTAGCTAAAAAATATCATCAGTAAACCGACAAAAACAACCCAAAGCCCTACGCACTGCGTGTGGTTTTCATTTATTCAATTAGTCATTTTTAGCTTGATAGATACAGTTTAAGAGTATATAAATAGAATATAAGATTGTTCGTTGTAAACTTAATATCTAAAACTGAAAAAAGGAGGGAACGTCTATGTATTACCATGTAATTCTCCTACCTGTTCTTGTTGTATCAGCGGTTGCCTGTTTTATATTCACAATAAGAGGACTTCTCGACGGCACTTCAAAAAAAATATCCGACGAGATTAAAAAGGTATTTGTCACTATTACTAACGACAATATCCGGCGTGAATATCCATACACCTTCAAACAAACGATCTCAAAAGACCCAAAAATTCTTCTGGGAGAGTGCGAAAAAGAAAGATTAAAACCATCAAACGCAGAGGAGGCAAAAAGGTTCATATCGCAATATTCCATAATGGCTCATGATAATGTGATCCCAACTTACTATAAAGAATATGGCTGTTGGGGAATGGAACTTAAAAAAGGAGAGATTGCTCTTGTGATGGAAAGAGTCTAATAAAAAAGGAGGAAATTGTGCACCTAAGACTAATGCTCATTAAAAGAAAATATAATGAAGCTATCGAAAAACACGGAATAGAAAAAATACAGGGTGAGATTCCGACTGTTGTAGCAAAGAAGCTAAAACTCTCGCCGAGAAATATCTTCAAAAATAAATATTTCAAAGGAGGGCCTCTATGTTAAATAAGCGCGGACAAGGATTCATTGAATATCTCTTAATGGTCAGCCTCGTCGTGATTGTGCTCATAGCGTCAGATTCAGCATTTTTAAGAGAGACCACGATAAAGCCTGTAGCAGGAATTCAACCACAAACAACTCAGATGGAAGATAACCATGTAGTCGACCACGGAAATGGCGTTTATTATTTTCCATATATTGGTAAATACTACGCAGAAGCCCTCTCAAAATTCATCGAAAAAAGAAAGGATCTCGTGTTCGTATCTGAGGCGTCAGACAATACCGGTCTACGTGGTTCAACCTTCGGTTATATTGTTGTCTTCCGCCAAAAATAAAAAATCCTTAAAAAACAAAAAGCCCTACGCACTGCGTGGGGCTTTAAATTTGTAATGAAACAAGATAATGGTAGTATGTTCTTTAATGAAAACGGGAATAAAAAAACTTGAACAAGCGGAATTTCCCAAAAGACTTCTCGAAATACCTCAGCCACCAAAACAGCTTTTTGTTGAAGGAGAATTGCCGGACGAAAATGATAATATTTTTCTGACCGTTGTGGGCTCAAGAAAATTTTCTAGTTACGGCAAAGAAGCTTGTGAAAAGATAATCTCGGAACTAAAAGGACACAATATCGTAATTGTATCTGGTCTGGCTCATGGCATCGATGCGATAGCTCACAAAGCTTCAATGAAAGCGGGATTAAAGACAGTCGCAGTCCCCGGCTCAGGATTAGACCGAAAGGTTATTTATCCGTCACTAAACAGAAAACTCGCCGATGAAATAGTGGCTTCAGGTGGTGCACTTTTTAGTGAATTTGAACCGATGCAGGTGGCAACACTTTATACCTTCCCCCAGAGAAACAGAATAATGGCGGGACTCGCAAAAGCGATACTCGTAATTGAGGCGGGAGACAAATCAGGCACACTCATAACAGCGCGACTCGCGACAGAATACAATCGTGACCTACTCGTAGTCCCCGGCTCGATATTTTCTCCAAATGCTGTCGGCTCAAACAAGATGATAAACCTCGGTGCAACACCTGTTTCCTCAGGAGAAGAAGTATTAAAGGCGCTAGGCATAGATATCGAAACAAAACAAAAAACACTAGATCTTAAGGACCCAACACTTTCTGAAAATGAAAGAAAAGTTTTGGGAATACTTTCCACAGAACCACTCCCCCGTGATGACCTTTTGCACGAGCTTGGATTACCGACAAGCGAAGCAAACACACTTCTATCTGTAATGGAAATAAAAGGTCTTGTTACAGAATCACTTGGGGAAATTAGAATAAATCTGTAGCAACACAACACTAATATACCTTTGTCTTTGCGAGGTCGAAGACCGTGGCAATCCAGATTTTATTTTGTAATATTTTCTAGATTGCCACACCTCAGCTAAGACGCTTCGGTTCGCAATGACGACAATAAAAAAACGCTCGAAATTAATCGAGCGCAGTGCGAACTACTTCTTATTTTTTTAGAATTTAATGGCCATTCCGGAGCGGGTTCGTGATTTATCTCATGGTTTCGATAAGCCCACTCGTTGTAGTTAAATTCCTGTTTTTGAAGCGAAGGAGACGAGAAAATAAATTCCCATATACAACCTGAAATAAGCCATATTATCGCCCAAATGAGAATTAAAAAATCTTTGATCATTTCAATCATACCTCCTCTTGTTTTTTAAAGACCTATATTGGCAAATTCCTGACCTATTTCTACTATATTTATTGAGTTTTGTAAATCAAAAAACTGGATCCCCGTATACACGAGCCTGCCTGCGGTATGCAGGGATGACAAAAAGGACAAACTAAACCACCACTTGGAGGTTGAACCTCCAAGTGGTGGTTTATTTATAATTCCTAGACTGCCACGACTCGGCTAGGACCCAAAGTAGTAGAGCGGAGCTCACTACTGGGCACACGCCTCGCCCTCGCCTGTCTGCGCAGGTAGACAATGACGATAAGGAGATAAATTCCTACTTCTTTCTTCTTACTTCTTATCTCTTATCTTCCCTTTACTTTAAAATTCTTGAGACTCCTCATTCTTACTGATTTTGGAGTAACTTCAACAAGCTCATCGTCGCTGATATATTCAAGAGCTTCTTCTACACCCATCTCAATATGTGGATCCAAAAATACCATACCATCGCTTGAAGTACTTCTCATGTTTGAGAGTTCCTTTTTCTTGCAGACATTTATTTCAAGGTCTTCATCTCTGGAACATCTGCCGACAACCTGTCCTCTGTAAACCTGTACAGCTGGAGGCACAAACATAGCACCTCTTAATTGAGCATTCTCAAGAGCAAAAGCAGTCGTTTGACCATCTTCATAAGCCACGACGGAGCCGTGAGGTTGTGGCTTGGCTTCAACGGCCGGTAAATATCCATAAAAAACCGAGTTCAAAATTCCAAGACCTTTCGTTTCTGTCATAAATTTAGATCTGAATCCCAAAAATCTACTTGTTGGTATTATAAATCTCAAATGTGTTATACCTTCAATGACATTCATATCTTTCATTTCAGCGCCTCTTCCACCCATCTTCTCTATCATTACACCGGCAAAATTGTCCGGCACTTCGATAGAAACCTCTTCATAAGGCTCCAATTTGACTCCATTCTCTTCTTTGTAGATAACTCTTGGTCTTCCAACCTGGAATTCATACCCTTCTCTTCTCATTCTCTCTATCAAAATACCAATATGAAGCTCTCCTCTTCCTGATACCAAAAACTTCTCGGGGAAAGCGGTGTCCTCTACACGAAGGGCGACATCTGTCTCCATTTCTTTATAAAGTCTGTCTCTTATCTGTCTGGAAGTAACATAAGTCCCCTCTCTTCCGCTAAATGGAGAGTTGTTGACCATGAAAATAACCTGAATAGTAGGCTCGTCTATATTAAGCCTCTCCATCGCCTCTGGTTTTTCGCGACTTGAGACAGTATCTCCAATCATTATGTCATTGTATCCTGCGATGTGCACAATATCTCCGGCACCAGCCTCGCATACCTCCGCTTTAGCAAGACCATCAGAAACCATCAAGGACGTTATTTTAAAATTCTCTATTTTGCCATCTCTCTTTATACAAGAAACAACATCACCACTCTTCATCTTTCCTTTATAAATTTTTCCTGTTGCAATTCTTCCCTTGAAATCATCGCGGGTAATATTCACAGCCAAAAATTTTAAATTAGAATCAACATCTCTTTCTGCTGGTGGAACATATTTTATTATTGTTTCAAAAATAGGAAGAATATCTTTCATGTCGGCAACATCCGGCTTCATACTAGCGACACCCTGTTTTGAAATAGAATAAATAACAGGAAAATCGAGCTGACTATCATTGGCACCAAGCTCTATAAATAAATTGATTGCTGCATCAAGAACATAAGCGGGACGAGCATCGGGCTTGTCCATTTTGTTTATAACAAGGATAATCGGCAGTCCTATCTGAAGGGCTTTCTTTAGGACGAATCTTGTCTGTGGCATTGGACCTTCTTTGGCATCAATAAGGAGGAGTGCGGCATTCGCCATCGTAAGAACACGCTCTACTTCTCCACCGAAATCTGCGTGACCGGGAGTATCAATGATGTTTATTTTTGTATCACCATATCTGACAGAGGCGTTCTTTGCAAAAATAGTAATACCTCTCTCTTTCTCCAGTTCGTTGGAGTCCATAATACATTCGGTATTCAAAACATCGTCCTTGATATTCGTTTTTGACTGGCGTAGTAAAGCATCAACAAGAGTTGTCTTGCCGTGGTCAACGTGAGCGATTATCGCAATGTTTCGAATGTCTTCTTTCATATATAATGATTATTTAACTGAGAAACAATAATACAATAATAAATATAAAATAGCAACCCCCACCACAATTAAAATATCCCTGTTTACAGGGATATTTTAATTGTGGTGGGGATTTACCACTTCCCGCTTGATCCGCCACCGCCCGAGTGTCCTCCTCCAAATCCGCCAAAACCTCCACCACCACGTCCACCCCACTTAGAGATACCTCCACTACTAATAAAGACTTTTATTTTTTCATGACCTATCACCCTGGAAACAACATAATCAAAAATCAAACCCAAAAGTCCTAGGAGAATGGCGAGTAAAGTACCAGTCACTAAGGAAAGGAAAAATACACCAACAGCTCCCCCCACAACGAGACCAAATACACCACCAGCCCAATATGATTTGCTTTTACTGAAAAACATCGCAAAAATATCAAACATTAAAAACAGAAAAAAGAAAATTGCAGGGAGGAAGTTTTCTATATTACTGGTGTTATTTTCAGAAGCATTTTCTGATGGCACGTACTCCCCCTTTGTCGCTCCGATTATTTTTTCTATTGCATCATTAATACCCAAGTAGTAGCTACCTTTCTGAAACCACGGCTTCATGGAATTATTAATTATCCAGTACGCCTGACTATCTGTGAGAGCCCCCTCAAGGCCGTAACCGACTTCTATTCGCATCTCTCTGTCCTCGATTGCTATAAGTATCAATATGCCATTATCCTTATCCGCCTTACCGATTTTCCAATCTTCAAAAAGCTTAACGGCGAAGTTCTCAATATAATCTCCGTCAAAGTTTGGAATAATCGCAACTGCAATTTCGTTGCTAGATGACTTCTCAAATTCTGATAGTTTGGTTTCGAGTAAAGTTTTCTGTTCTGCGCTCAAAACACCCGCGTTATCTAGCACAAATCCGCTCGGTCTACCAAGACTGTAATATGCGTAGCTGGGTAGTGCAAACAGGAGAACTAGCGCAAAGATTGTCGCCTTTCTCAGAGACATATTTTATTATAGCTTTACTTCTGGTGCCTTTTCAGCTCCCTCGTCTGCATTGAAATAAACAGCTTTTTCAAAACCAAACATAGAGGCAATCATATTTGAAGGAAATCTCTTTGTCACAAGATTATAACTTGTAACTTGATTGTTGTATCTCATCCTCTCAACGGAAACTCTGTTTTCTGTACCAGCAAGTTCCGCTTGTAAACTCAGAACAGTTTCAACAGATCTAAGTTGTGGGTAATTCTCTGCGATAGCCATAAATTTTACAACGGCACTTTCAAGCTGATTAGCGGCCTCAACTTTCTCTCCTGTAGTAGCTGAGTTCATGTATCTTGTTCTGGCATCTGTTACGGCACCAATAACAGCTGTCTCCTGCTTCATTATTCCCTTTACGGACTCAACAAGATTTGGAATAAGGTCCAATCTTCTTTGATACTGTACTTCTACCTGCTTCCACTGATTATCTACCAACTCGCTACCACTTATCAAACCATTGTAAGTCGTCATAAAATACCCACCAACAAGCACAACAACTCCCAAAACAATCCAAAGTGTTTTATTCATCTTAAAATAATTAAACTCTTAATATCCTGAAATAATAACACAAAAATTAAGTGGATGAAATAGTCTACTTTTCGGAATTTAAATATTCATAAGCTTTAATAATCCATTTATCTATATCTGGATTATTATTCCAAATATTTTTCATCGGCTCAACATATTTTTTATGGTCCGGATATACACCGACTTTAGTTATCTTATGCAACTCTACAAATTCAGGCAAAGAAATAATAACATCATTAAACAATTCAGCTAATTTCCAAAAAATACCCTTATTCATATCTAGACCGTCAAATATTTCCGGGTACTTTTTTACAGCATAATCATAGAAAAAGAAATGTAATATTTCATGCATAACTATTTCTTGGGTGGCCATAAAATCGGGAGGCATACCGCGATGACGAAACACCTGAAAAGTCTTATCATTTAAAAATCTAGGATTACAATCAATAGTAGATAAATATCCTATATATTTACCTTCCGGTGGCGTTGGATTTTTAAAAATTTTATTTAATTGAATAATAAATTTTCCCTCAATTTTAGACCATTTTTCTTTTAACTCTTTTTTCTCTTTTTCCAGTATCTCAACATTGTTTTCATAATATTTATCAAAATATTCATTAATCAATTCTGTAGCCTCTTTTTTATCTTTTTCTTTTATTCCTAATAATTCAGGATGTGGCCTCGTAACACCAATGGAAAAATCCCCTCCTCCCACCTTACTGGAGAGAAGAAACTTAAAAGCCATTTTCTTGTCCAACTCTTTATTTAATTCAAATTTAACATTTAAGTTCATACAAACGAGTATATCAAAATAAAAGAAAAACATATACAAAAATCGCCTTTCGGCGTTTTTTTCTGTGCGCATGCCAGGACCCGTCCTCTACGAGGACGGTATAGGTTTCCGATATTTTAGAAATAAATATTTCTAAAATATAACGGAGAACCTTTTCGACCCCCAGACGCAAACAAAGCAGTTTGTTTGCTCATGGACACAAAAATACGCTTCTGCGGTTTTATTGTGCGCGTGTCAGGAACTCGGTCACGAGTTACTAATTCGCCTTGCTCATAAGTACTCGCGACCCATCGTTACACGATCAGTACACCTTTTGGATATAATCTCGTTCTAAAAACTCGATTCTATCTCAAAAGGTCTTTCGATCGGGTCCCACCCCGATCTTCAACCTCGCTCCCTTTCTTACAGAAATGGGCCCGACTGTGGCCTTCGAGTCCTGGTATACGCTACAAAATAAAAAACAATCCGAATGATTTCTCATTCGGATTGTTATTTTGTGCGCATGCCAGGACTCGAACCTGGGACCTCGTCATTATCAGTGACGCGCTCTAGCCACCTGAGCTACACGCGCAAAATTAATAGAAAAAATATAGCAAGAAACCATCTTAATTACAAGCTCTTAAAATAAAAATCAAATAGAATAAAATATTAAAAATATTTTCTAAACGCAAAAAAGCCCTATCAGGGCTAATTTTCATAATAGTTAGATAACATTTTTTATTTTGTTCCGTTCTCCAGTCTTTCCTGGATGTCAGATCGTCGAAGTGTATCGATCAAAACTCACATTGGTCCGAAGACCAAGTATCGACTGCTTTCCTTATATACTCATCCGAAGATGGAGTAAAAAGGACATTTTCACTTGAAATATTCCACGAGCAGCTTCCGCTACCCGTGCCTTGTTACGACTTAAGCCCTGTTACCGAACTTACCTTGGATCCTCAATAAAGAGAAGCTTCAGGTCTTCCCGGCTCCCTTGCCTTGACGGGCAGTGAGTACAAGACTTGAGAACGTATTCACCGCGGTATGTCTGACCCGCGATTACTAGCAATTCCGGCTTCATGAAGTCGAGTTGCAGACTTCAATCCGAACTGGCGCCGGCTTTATAAAGATTTGCTTTACCTTTCGGTATTGCAGCTCGTTGTACCGGCGATTGTATCATGCGTGTAGCCCAGGATATCAAAGGGTCATGCTGATTTGGCGTCATCCTCGCTTCCTCCCCGCAGAGCGGGGCAGTCTCGTGTGACACTTGTAACACACGATGAGGGTTGCGTTCGTTACCCCACTTAAGGGAACAATTCAAACCACGAACTGACGACAACCATGCAACACCTGTCCAACTGTCCTTGTGAGACGCCTAAAGTTTCCTCTAGACTTCAGTTAGATGTCTAACCCTGGTGAGGTTCTTCGTTTAGAATCGAATTAAACCGCATGATCCACTGCTTGTGCAAGTCCCCGTCTATTCCTTTGAGTTTCAACCTTGCGGTCGTACTACCCAGGCGGTTCTCTTATCGCGTTAGCTTCGCCTCTCGGAGGGTCGATACTCTGAAAAGCTAGAGAACATCGTTTACAGCGTAGAATACTGGGGTATCTAATCCCATTCTCTCCCTACGCTTTCGTGTTTCAGTGTCAGAAATGCGCCAGTCTATTGCCTTCGCCTTTGGTGTTCCCCATGATATTAACGGATTTCACCCCTACACCATGAGTTCCATAGACCTCTCACACTCTCTAGTCTTGCCGTTTCCTTCGCACCTTCGCGGTTAAGCCGCGAGTTTTAACAAAAGACTAACAAGACCACCTACACACCCTTTACGCCCAATAATTCCGGATAACGCTTGAGGCACTCGTATTACCGCTGCTGCTGGCACGAGTTTAGCAACCTCTTATTCTTAGGGTACTATCACGCCGGAATAAATCCCGGCTTTCTCCCCTATAAAAGACCTTTACGTCCCGAAGGACTTCATCAGTCACGCGGCGTCGCTCCATCAGGCTTTCGCCCATTGTGGAAGATTCTCGACTGCAGCCACCCGTAGGTGTATGGTCCGTGTCTCAGTACCATCGGTGGGGGTCACCCTCTCAGGTCCCCTAAGCGTCATAGCCTTGGTAGGCCTTTACCCTACCAACTAGCTGATACTGCGCAGGCCGTTCATCAAGCGTCTTACGACTTTACCCCGAAGGGACTATCTGGAATTACCCCGTCTTTCGACGAGCTATGCCAGGCTTGAGGGTACGTACCCACGTGTTACTACCTCGTTCGCCGGTGCCCTTGCGGGCCCCTTGACTTGCATGCCTTATCCACGCCGCCAGCGTTCATCCTGAGCTAGGATCAAACTCTGAAAAAAGAAATTTAAAAATTTCTATAAATAGAACGGAACAAAATAAAAAATATTATGTTCCAATTGCAAACAATAAATCATATAACTATATGTTGCTCAACTAAGTTTTCAATGTTCGGTCGTTTCTTTCGTCTGTATAATCTATACGAAAGAGTTTTACTTGTCAAGGAAAACGCCGGAATTAAGAAGTAGGAATTAGGAATTAAGAATAATGGCTTAAAATAAGGGTATTTTCTTTTATTTATAAAGGATAAAAACTGTAAAAGATCTTATAAAAATTGATTTTTTGATATAAAAAGATAGGGAAACAACAACAAATAAAAAACGGCTTCGTAAATGAAGCCGTGTATTTTAAAACATATATTCACTAAATTAATGAAAAACAAATTTCCTTTATCTCATTTACAGGGAAATAAGCGACCTCTTCTCCTGTTTCATCAACAAAATGAATAGTTCCGTTTTTGATTCCACCAAAACGGACAAACTCATAGAACACTATCATGTTGTCGCCAAGACCCCTCCAGCAATGTTCACGAAATAAAACATCTGCACCCAACTTTCTTCCTTCTTCTATGGACTTTATTTCTCGCCTCTGTCTGTCAAATGTTATCTTCTTAGAATTTTTCTTTTTTATTCTAAAAAAGAAACGGGAATTTTCCTGATATGAGTCAGGTATCTTTTCTAAAGTTTTACCCTTGAACCAAATCATCAAAGTTTTCATTATAAAACCTCCTTCCAAGGAACTTATTTACTACGGACAAATCTAACATTTTAAAAAATTTTGTAAAGCAAAAAAACGACCCGTGTGGGTCGTTTTTTAGCTTTATGACATTATAACTTTTAACTTTATAACTAGTGTCTACTTCTTTTTTCCCTGAAATTCTTCCATGAGTATAAGTATTGGCGAGGCCAAGAATACTGAGGAATATGTTCCAAAAAAGATACCGATAGAAAGAACAAGGGCGAATATCTTTGTTGACTCACCCCCAAAGAAATACAGTGCGAGAAGTGTGAAAATGGTTGTCGCGGAAGTATTCATAGATCTTACAAAAGTCTGGTTCAAAGAAAGACCTATTGTCTCTTCAAAACTCTTTGATATTTTATTTTTTAAATTCTCTCTTACTCTATCAAAAACAACAATAGTATCGTGAATAGAGAAACCAAGAATAGCAAGAAGTGCCGACACAAAAAGCAGATCTATTTCAGTACCATATTTTGCTCCCATATAAGCCATGATACCTGTGGGAATAACTGTGTCGTGTAGAAGAGCAATAAGAGCAGCTAAACCATATTTGAAAGAACTTACCGGTTTTGATACATGTCTAAAAGCAAAAGCAATAAAAAGAGCAATCATTATACAAACAAGCACAATTGCGATAATCGCCTTTCTGGACATCTCATCTCCAATTACAGGTCCAATGGAATCAAATCTTTTTTCTTCAAAAGTAGCTCCATTAATGGCTAACGCCTTAACGACCTTAAGTCTTTCATCTTCCTTAAGGTCTCTCATTTTTATGAGCAACCCCTTATCTCCTGTCTCTTGAACGATTATATCCCCTATCTCAACTGTCTTTATGGCTTCTTTAATGAGAGTAATATCAGGAACCTCTTCTTTGTATTCTATCTCCATTATAGAGCCACCCTTAAAATCTATTCCCAAATTTAAACCATAATTAAATATAGAAAAAATTGAAAGTAAAAACATTACAAGCGACAATCCAATGAAGAAATTTTTGTGTTTTACGATAAACATTTACCCTGTTAAGTAAAAATTTCTTTTTACTTTTTAAATTAATTTATTAAAGTATCGACTATTTACAACCCTTGAACCAATATCCCCACCCAGCAATTTTAAATTTTATTTTTATAAAATTTTACTAAACAGGGTGAAGTTATTTGAATTTAATGAAATATATGAGTGCTACTACAACCAAAAGCGCAAATGCTGAGGATATTTCCATATTTTTTTAATAAATATTTAAGCCGTTACCAAACAAAAAATTCATTAATTTAGAATCTTTAATTCTAAATGAATACAGAAATGTTTTTGTGACCGTAATAGCAGTAAACATACTCACAAGCACACCAAGACCAAAAGTAAGAGCAAAACCTTTAATCAAACTTGTGCCCAACCAGAAAAGAATAACAGCGGTTATCATACTTGAAATATTTGAATCTCTAATAGATGTCCATGCTCTATCAAATCCTTCCTTAACAGCATCTGAGATTGTTCGTCCTTTTTTCAGTTCTTCTTTCATTCTTTCAAAGATAAGGATGTTCGCATCTGTTGCCATACCGATAGACATAATCACACCAGCGATACCGGCAGCCGTCATTGTGACTCCAAATAATTTAAAAATTGTAAGTATTAATGAAGCATAAACGCTTAAAGAAGCAACGGCAATAAATCCAGGTAATCGATACCAAAGTATAAGGAAAATAGCAACAATAATTGTACCCCAAATACCGGCAGTTATATCGTCCTCTAGAAGCTTCTTTCCAAGTGGCGCACTAATATTCTGAGTAGAAAGTAATTCAATTGGAACAGGAAGTGCTCCTGAATTTAATCTTCCCACCAAAACCTTAGCCTCCTCTCTTGAGAAATTACCTGATATTTCAGCCTTTCCTGATTTTATTTCCTCTCTTACGACAGGAGCAGAAACGGGTTGACCGTCCAAATAAATTGCGATAGTCTTGCCCACATTATCCTTTGTTAACTTTGCAAAGAGAGCTTCTCCCTCTGAATTAAACTCAAGTCCTACTGTAGGAAAAAGTGAGTTCTGTTGGAATTGCAACTCTGCCTTCTTGATGTGTCTTCCGTTTAAAGCTGAATCTATATAATATGGATCCTTCATTACAAGCTCCATATTTATTCCAGAAAGATCAAGCTGTCCGGTCTCCTTCATTACAGTTTGAGCTGTCTCAAACTTTTTAATTTCAGCCAAAATTAAATCTTTCTCCTCGGTTGGTCTTTCTGTTTTAAAATCAAGAACGGGTGTTTCTCCAATCCTCTTTATTGCCTCTGCAATATCCGTTATTCCGGGAAGCTCAACAATAAGTCTGTATTCTTTGCCTCCCTCAAGGGCGGTCTTCTCTTCAACTTGAATAACCGGCTCTGAAACCCCAAAAACATTTACTCTTCTTTCTATAACATCTCTAAGCGCAGACATCGCACTCTTTGTGTCAGATGTCTCTGCAAACTTTGAAATGTCGGCCTTATAAACTAAATGCACCCCACCCTTTAAATCTAGGCCCAATTTAAATGGGAATTTAGAAAAATAAGAGTCCTTATTAACTTCACCTGAATAAACTGCGTATCCTAAAAAGATACTGATGAGCAACAAAATAGTTGCTAATAATCTAGTTTTTAACATGAAGAATATATTACACTTGGAAGGCTTAATAATCAACATGATCACCAAACAAGACGATGTTTTTGCGTGACTGACAAAATTATTTTTAAAATAATTATAACACTTAAAACTTAGACCCCTGGGGTCTAAGTTTTAAGTGAGAAATAATTAACGTTTATTCTGTTACTTCTGGCTCTATAATAGGTTCTGGAATTATTTCAGCTTCCGGTTCAGGTGTTGGTTCAACCACAGGCTCAGGTTCTGGAGAAGGTGTTGGTTCTGGTTCTACCACAGTTCCACCACCAATGATAACAGTACGAGTGACTTCTATAGCTTTGTTACCTGCACTGTCTGTGGCGTTGTATTTGATGAGGTAAGTGGCGGGAGAGCTGGTGTTTACTGTGGCTTCTGTTTCGGATATGAGTACATCTCCATTCCAGGTTGATGTCTGTATTCCGAGATTATTATCTTTGTTGTCTGTGACAGTAGCTCCTGGGTCTATCCAGCTTATTCCGTTTGCGCCTAGTTCTATTGTTTCATCTCCTTCGAGAGAGATAACGGGAGGGATTGTGTCTCCAGCAGTGTCAGAGGTTTCTTCTGTTGCGGGAGAAGTCGTGCGAGTTCCTGTAATGTTGGCGTTTTGAAGAAGGGCTTTAAAATCCAATTCATTTATACAAGTACTTTCAATACAAAATTGTTTTGTGGTTGCTCTTTCTGCTTCAACTTCCTTAGCCTGAATCTTTTCTACCACCAATACTCCATCTTCACTAATACTCCACTTACCCGAAGCAGAAAGGATCTTACTTACGTTTACGATGTCTTTGCTCTGCATATCAAGAATAGAAGCGGAAGCGAGTTTGATACTTCCGGATGAATCAGCTGTCCAGAGACCATCTGTGTTTATGGAACCGTTAGAGATATTGGTATCTAGCTTGTTGCTGTTTAGGTTGACGAAGACCATTATCTTACCTTCCTCACCATTACCTGCCCGATCTGCGTCAGCAGGCGGGTATGATTCAAGAGCAGTACCTACTGTCTGGAAGGATGATGTGGCTCGCATACCTACTCCCGGTATAGAGGAGAGAGAGATTCTATCTCCTACTTCAATAGGGCCGTTCTCTGTGTTTACTTTGACAGGGACTCTACCTGAGAGAGCTACGGGTTTAGCGTTCTCTATACCACCACCTAGAGTCATACCTGGTTGTGTGGAGATGATACCTATTATGTTCTTATTGGTGTCAGAGGCTTTTGCAATACCAAATATGTCTGAATTATTTTTGTTAGATTCTATATTGCTTGATTTATCTTCTTTTACGATAGAAACTATATCTCCTTTCTCAAGAGAATCTTCGTAGGCTTGATAGTTTTCTGCAAGGTCAACTGCTGTCTGTATATCTATGTTATTAGCATATATTGTTCCTGCTTCATATGAATCTCCGTTACAGCCTGTTGTTGTACTTGCAACACAGAGAGAACCTGTGACTGTGAGTGAGGCTTTAGGTGTTGAGGTACCGATACCGACGTTGCCAGTTAAGATGGTATTGCCTTCTACTTGATTACTTAGAGACTGGTTGTTAACCATAACAAGTATAGTCGCATCAGGAGTAATACCGTCATATGCTTCAAGCGCAACACCTATCGTATTTTCTCCATTGCTAGCCTTTTTAGCTGCTCCTGGGACTGTGGCTGACGCAGATAGATCATCTCCTATTTCAATAGCACCACCTTCATTTGATACTTTAACAGGTATCCTTCCCGAAAGAGCCACGGCCACAAGGTGTTCGCCTTCAAACGGCATTGAGCTACCGAAATTAGTACTGCCACCAAAGAGTATACCTGGTTCCGTAGAGATTACTCCCACCACTTTCTCTCCTGCTGTACCTGCCCTCTTAACAAAAACAGCATTGACAGGATCTAGCGTTACTACTTCTCCTGCCCTGAGCGAAGTGTCCTTGGTTGGATATTCTTCGGCTAGGTCAAATGAGGCAACTGTTGTGTTTTTGGCATTTATGTTAGCGAAGTAGCCATTGCGGAAAAAGTTAGAGGATGTACCAAGATCTACTCCGTAGCCGGCATAAGTTGAAGTACATGAAATATTATTACACTTAGCAACCTTGAGATCGCCGTTTGTCTGATCATAATAACTAATAACGGGGAATGTATCAGATCCGAGAATCAAGGATGTGACATAACCTACGTTTCCAGTGGAGTCAACGGTAGTAATACCAGGAGTTCCAGTACAGTTGGCGGTACTACATTTAGCAACCTTGAGATCTCCATTTGTCTGATCATAATAACTAATAACGGGGAATGTATCAGATCCAATTGCCATAGAACTTCTTGCCCCTACAATACCTGTGGAATCTATGGTGGTTATGGCAGAGGTTCCAGTACAGGCAGTATTACTACATCTAGCAACCTTGAGATCACCGTTTGTATTATCAAAATAACTAATAATAGGCACTGTATCTGAACCGATTTTAATAGAAGAATACTGACCAACATCATTTGTGGAATCCAGAGTAGTAAGAGTGGCGCCAGTACTACAGTCAGCAATTAAACATTTAGCGGTCTTGAGATTACCATTTGTGACGTCATAATAGCTGATTATTGGAGTATCAGATGCAATAGCAATAGAGGTATGAAGACCAACATTATTAGTATTATCTATGGTGGTAATAGTGGGAGATCCTGTACAAGCGGTGTTAGTACAATGAGAAACCTGAAGATCTTGACCTACGCCATCATACCAGCTAACAATTGGAAAGCCGTCGTTTCCTATCGCGATAGAAGAATAAGAACCCTTGTCACCTCCAATAGCTGCTTGGTAGGTCATAGTATTACCAGAAGAACAAGAAGTATTGCCACAATGAGCAACTAGTGGACGACCATTGTTAAAATCATAATAACTAATAACGGGAAAAGTATCGGTTCCAATAGCTATGGATGTTTTATAGCCGCTACCTGCATTAACGCTAGAATCAACGGTCGTAATTGTATTACCCGAAGAACAAGAGGCGTTACCGCATTTAATAACCTTTAGACGGTTACCGCTTGTTACATCGATATAGCTAATCACGGGAAAACCATCAGAACCAATAGCAACAGAGGCATCAACTCCAACATCATTAGTAGAGTCAACAGTAGTCTTGGTTGGAGCCACCAGCTCCGCTGCAACTGCTGGCTTAATAACCCCAGCAGCCTGTCCAGGAGTATTCCCTGTATTAATAACAATATTAGAAGCAGTACCGGCAGTGGTATGCCAGAGAGATAACGCCTCGGAAGAATTCACTGTACTTACATTGAGATAATCAAGAGACCCTTCTCTAACTCGAAAGGCATTAGTAGTATTATCGGTAATTACAATATCAGAACTTCCTCCACTGCTACCCCCCACACATACCCCACCGACAGAGAAGCAACCAGATGCGAGATCAATACCTTTAGAGAATGTTGAGGTGGATGAGTCTGTGAGATAGATAGAGCCTGTGCCTATTTGAAGTTGACCTTGAACGTTTAAGTTTCCTGCGAATGTTGAGGTACCTGTGTTTGTGACTGAGAGATTAGTGGTGGTTGTTGTACCTAAGTATGAGTTGTTTGTAACTGTAAGAGCTGAGGTTGAAGCGTTATCAAAGATGTTAAGGGCTGTCCAGGTGTTAGCTGTGTATGTCTTAGGGATTGTGGTAGATGAGTGAACGTAGTAGTCGGCTGAAGTGGTAGAAAAGAAATTATTCTGTGTTTTCCAGTAATCAGCTGAAGTGGTGGAGAATGTTCCATCCCCGACTTCTCCTCCTACACATACACCACCGACAGAGAAGCAACCTTCGGAAATATTAATGCCCCTAGAGAATGTGGATGTAGCGGTATTCGTAACTGAGAGATTAGCGATAGTGGTTGTTCCAAGATAAGCGTTACTTGAAACAGTGAGAGCGGTGGAAGAAGCATATGGGAATATGGACTTAGTATTACTTGTAGCCGAAAAGTAATCTGCAACAACCCGACCGACAACAGAGAGTTTGGCATATGGGGATGAGGTTCCGATACCCATATTTCCATTATCCTGAAAAACTAAAGCAGGATTATTACTTGAATCAACTATTCCGAATGCATACTCCCCACTGTCACTACTCTTCACCAATACTTTTGTTGGAGTGGAAACCGAACCCGAAGAACCGCTATATTCTGTTATTTGGGTTAAATAAGAACCACCATAACCGCCAAGACAGTATATTTTATTTGTAGCAGGATTAACGGCGCAAGAGTGGCCATATCTCCCCGGCGACAATACTGCGGTTTTTACAACAAGAGAATCAGCCGAAGAATTATATTCTGTTATTTGGTTCAAAACACCACCATGATAACCTCCAAAGCAATATATCTTGTTTGTGGATGGTTCAGTAGCGCAAGACAATTTATATCTACCTGACGGTAACGTTGCGGTTTTTGTGGTAATAGAATCAGTTGCGAGATTATATTCAATTATTTGATTCAAATCAGAACTGCCGTCAGTAGTACCACCAAAACAATATATTTTATTTGTGGCAGAATTAATTGCACAAGAAAGGTCACTTCTCCCCGATGGCAATATTGCACTTTTTACCACAGGATTAGTATCAGGCGTTGCCGGATTATATTCAATTACTTGATTTAAACGAGAACCACCATCATATCCACCAAAACAGTATATTTTATTTGTAGCAGGATTAGTAACACAAGAAAGACCGCTTCTCCCCGATGACAATATCGCACTCCTTACAACAGGATTAGTATCAGGCGTTGCCGGATTATATTCAATTATTTGATTCAAAAGAGAACCACTATCACCACCAAAGCAATATATTTTACTTGTAGCAGGATTAGTAACACAAGAAAGACCATATCTCCCCGATGACAATATAGCACTTCTTACAACAGGATTAGTATCGGGCGTTGCCGGATTATATTCAATTATTTCATTAATATAACCACCAGCATTGTAACCACCAAAACAATATATCTTATTTGTGGTAGGGTTAGTTGCGCAAGAAAAACTATCTCTTCCCGATGATAATACAGCACTTCTTGTAACAAGAGAATCAGCGGATATGGCGTAGCTCATGTTTGCGCTTGTTGTGCCGATACCGACATTGCCTGTGTTGTAATAAATATCAGAACCTGTCGTCATCCATTGTGATGCGCTACCCCCTCCTACGCATACACCACCAACAGAGAAACAACCAGATGCGAGACTGATACCTTGAGAGAATGTGGAAGTAGATGAGTCTGTGAGATAGATAGAGCCTGTACCTATTTGTAATTGACCTTGAACGTTTAAGTTTCCTGCGAATGTGGATGTACCTGTGTTTGTAACTGAGAGATTAGTGATAGTTGTGGTACCTAGGTATGAATTGTTTGTGACTGTAAGGGCTGAGGTGGAAGCGTTATCAAAGATATTGAGAGCAGTCCATGTATTAGCAGAGTATGTCTTAGGTATTGTGGTGGATGAGTGAACGTAGTAGTCGGCTGAGGTGGTTGAGAAGAAATATCCTTTATCTTTTTGAGAAAGATAATAATCTTCAGATGTAGTCGCCCATCTTACTTGTTGTGTCTCCCAATAGTCAGCTGAAGTGGTGGAAAATAAATTATTTTGTGCTAACCAATAATTGGATGATGTAGTAGAGAAGAAATATCCCTTGTCTAACATGCCAATTAGGTAATTGGTTGAGGTTGTAGAGAATCTATCTGCAGATGCATACCAATGATCAGCTGATGTTGTTGAGTAGAAGTTGTTTTCTAATTTCCAGTAATCAGCTGAGGTGGTAGAGAATTTGTCTTGTACTGTATACCAATAGTTAGATGATGTGGTCGCCCATCTATTCTGCTCCGTCTCCCAGTAAGCTACGGATGTAGTAGAGAATCTGTCTTGTAGGGTATACCAGTAATCGGTTGATGTTGTAGCCCAGCCTGTCCCTCTTGCTGTTTGTTGTGTCTCCCAATAGTTAGCTGATGTAGTGGAGAAGAAATACCCCTTGTCTAACATGCCAATTAGGTAATTGGTTGAGGTTGTAGAGAATCTATCTGCAGATGCATACCAATGATCAGCTGATGTTGTTGAGTAGAAGTTGTTTTCTAATTTCCAGTAATCAGCTGAGGTGGTAGAGAATTTGTCTTGTACTGTATACCAATAGTTAGATGATGTGGTCGCCCATCTATTCTGCTCCGTCTCCCAGTAAGCTACGGATGTAGTAGAGAATCTGTCAGCGGATGTATACCAGTAATCAGCTGAGGTTGTGGAGAATAAATTATTTTGTGCCAACCAGTAATTGGATGATGTGGTAGAGAAGAAGTATCCCTTGTCTAACATACCAATTAGGTAATTGGTTGAGGTTGTAGAGAATCTATCTGCAGAGGCATACCAATGATCAGCTGATGTTGTTGAGTAGAAGTTGTTTTCTAATTTCCAGTAATCAGCTGAGGTGGTGGAATAGAAGTTGTTTTCTGATTTCCAGTAATCAGATGATGTGGTCGCCCATCTGTTTTGTTGTGTCTCCCAATAATCAGCCGACGTGGTTGAGAATGTTCCGTCCCCTGCTCCTCCTGAGACACATACTCCGTTTACAGAGATACAACCACTGGAAATATCTATACCTCCTCCGAAAGTAGATGTAGCTGTGGATGTAGCTGTGAACTTGGAAGCGACTACTTCTCCTACGACTGAGAGCTTGGCATATGGAGATGATGTACCTATTCCTACGTTACCGTCATTTGTTACTTCAAGCATACTTACACCTGTCTTCTGTAAAGAGAGTATTCCTCCTGTCCCCTGTTGGTTAACGGTAAAGATGGTATTGGCTGAAGTAGAGGCTATGGTGGAAGTGCTGTTTGTTTGTACGAAGTCGGATGAATCAAGACCGTCTAGCTTATCAGCTTCAAATGCGAAAGGAGCAGATGAGAGCTCTTTTCTCGGTGTCATCTCGGGGTCGTTGTTTATCGTCATACCTACGTATAGCGGTTGATTGAAATTGAGATCTGCTGTGCTTGAAGCCTTGCCCACAAGAAGAGCGAAGAGACCTGCTGATGTAGTAGTAGATATAGTTTCATCAAAGATAGCAGAGCCTCCTGTAGCTGTAGTGTATATTCTGAATCTGAAGTTGTATGTACTGTCTGCTACTGTAACACCAGCTGAGGTTGTGAGTTTACCTTGGTATGAGAGTAGTTTGGAGAATTGGGAGGTGGCAGAATATGCGGGAGAGACAACAAACAAGGACAAAATAACTACAAATGCCGTGAAGGCACTTGCTACTCTCATTTTAAACATAATAAATTTATAAAATTAATAAAAATAAAATATTACGTGAACAAGTCTGCTTGTAGGCAGTTTGTGACACCTTTAAATTTTAACACTCGCGAGAGATTAAAGATATATGAAAATAATAAAAAAGTGTGGATAACTTTATACAAAAAACACCCAGACAAAATCCGAGTGTTTTTGTTTGAAATAATATTTTATTTTTATATTTTTCAAAGTAATTACGCAGGACCAAGAAATTCATTCTTCATGTTGTCTCTATGGGTAGCTCTCGAATATTTCTTCATTCCCATTAATATTCCTAAGCCACCAAATTCTGTGAGCAGATGGGAGCCACCATAACTCATAAAGGGAATAGTTAGTCCTGTAACAGGCAAAAGACCTATATTCATACCGACATTTATAATAAATTGGCTCATTATGAATACAGAAAAACCGAGACTATACAAGGTTTCAAAATTAGTAGAAGCAGAATAACCTGCAAGTAATATTCTCCAAAAAATAACACCAAATAGAAAAAAAATAGTAATAACGCCCACAAACCCCCACTCTTCTGCGAAAGCTGCAAAAATAAAGTCTGTTTCATATTCAGGCAAAAAATTTAATCTCGACTGTGTGCCAAATCCAACCCCCTTTCCAAATAGTTGACCGGAGCCGATTGCAATCTGAGACTGAAACGCATTGTATCCAGCCCCCTTTATGTCAGAAAGTGGGTCCAAAAAAGTAGCGATTCTTTGTTTTTGATGTGGTAAAAAGACAAACATCCACAATATTATAAAGGAAACTATTCCAATAGACAGTATCCATATTAAATGTTTTCGAGAAACACCAGAAATAATAATCATTCCAAACCAAATTAAAAAAATTATTACAGCGGAACCAAAATCGGGCTGAAAAAAAATAAGCAAAAAAGGGATAGCCATATAAGTTCCCGAAATTAACAAGTGTTTGATGGATGCAATCTCCATGTGTCTTTTAGAAAAATATTTAGAAAGAATGAGTATTAATAATATTTTTGTAAAATCTGCCGGCTGTATGGAGATAGATGCTATTTCTATCCAGCTTCTTGCTCCTTTTATCTTATTTCCCAAAAATAAAATTAACAAAATAAAACAAGCAAAAGAAAATAACATTACAAGAAGTTTGCTGTCTTTAAGAAAGCGCCAATCTATTTGACTAAAAAACAAAAAAACAACGAAAGAAAGCGATATCCACACTATTTGTCTTTCTGCAAAATAATTATCCCCGACAAAAGAGTTCATGGTTAAAAGACCCGCACCAAGTATGGGTATAAGAGCGAGAACCAATATCCAGTCTACGTCAAAAAAAGATCGCAAACCTCTCTTTTGAAACAATGCGGACATTAATTATTCTTCGTAACATAATCTATTCTCGGTAATATATCTATCCTCTTCCATTTAAAATTAAACGGTGAGGGCCAAGTAAATACCACTTGTTCGCGAGAATCTTTGATTAAAAAATCTATCATTGTCCTACTGACCGCCATCGCATTATCTTGTTCATCATAAACAATAGCCGAAACTTCGATATTTCTTAAATCATATGGGGAAGAATTAATTATGTCGGCATAAAGTCTGGGTGTATTACCTTCAACAACTTTCTCATTTTCAACAGAAAGCCTTGGTTTATCAGAAATATCCCCGACCCTCAGCCATCCCTCTTCTTTCTTATCCTTGTTATACTCTAAAAAAGCCTTAGAAACAGAGCGTTGTCCGGAATCCAAACCAGAAATAAAAAGAAGTACCTTTTCGTTTGGGTTAATAAAAACAGAACCATTTTTGTCTGTAACATTAACGTTCTTATCATCAAAAACAGAAAACTTATAATTAAAAGAAGGAATTCCAAAAGTAGTGTTTCTATTCACAACCATCGCAGCTACATCATATTTACCATTTAATAGCTTGAACGGTCTCACCCACTCTACAGAAAGAGGCAAAATCTCACTCTCACAAATCTCGGAACATGGACCACCGCAATCAATATCTAACTCACCCTGATTTTTCTTTCCGTCAGAACAACTGATGGGTGTTTTTAAAAAAAAGTAATAATAAATACCCACCGAACCTCCAAAAAAAGAAATAAGAATAAAAATTATTAGCAGTTGTCTTTTAGTGCTCCAGGACATATTTATATTTTAGCTTATATAATCTATATGCTATCAAAAAATTAGCAAAACAAAAAGGACATTGATAAAAAGACTAATGACTGTCATCGCGAGGGTAGAGATCGTGGCAATACAAGAATTACTCTAAAAAACTCCCTAGATTGCTTCGGTTCCCTCGCCTGTCTGCGCAGGTAGACAATGACGGAAGCGAGAGCGAAATAACAAAAAAAGAAAAACTATATTTTATTGTCATTGCGAGAGCGAAGCCCGCGGCAATCTAGATTTATATTTCATCGTACAAATCACGCCACTCGGGATTTTCTTTTTCGATCAATAAAAGTTTCTTTTTGCGAGACCCTGCTTTAATTTGTTTTTCTCTCTCTATCGCCGAAACAATAGTGTCGAAAATCTCAAAATATACCAATTTGTGTACTGCATATTTATCTGTAAACCCATTTATCTTTCCATTTTTATGCTCCCAAATTCTTCTTTGTAGATTACCTGTCACTCCAGTATAAATGGTACCATTCTTTTTATTCGCCAATATATAGATGCACGGCAATTTTTTATTCATGCTTTTATATTATAACCTGGATTGCTTCGGTTCCCTCGCAATGACGGAAGATAGACCAAAAATTGACAAAGATAACTTTGTTTCCTTCTTGACCTCATTGGTTCTGCAAAACAAAACGGGCTCCGTTTAGGAGCCCGTTGTGTAATTCAGTGCTTTGTTCCGGCGGCTGGCTACTTTCCCCTCCATAAGAGTTGAATTGCGAGTATGTCGAGCAATTCAAAGACGGAACGAGCATCGCGAAGTGAGTCGGGGTCGCGGAAATTTTGCAAAGCAAAATTATCTGTGACTCATCGCCACGATAATACTCAAACAGAAAAACTCCCTTATCGGGAGCTAATCTTAAGTTCAATACCCCAGTAGGAAAGTTCAAATAGGCTGAGAGGTGAATTTATAAATATCTCTCGGAAGTCGCCTTCGGCTACCTTAGCAGTCAAATTATGTTTATATCTAAACTCCCTACGGGGTAAACTTTATTTCCTTCTTGACCTCATCGGTTCTGCAAAACAAAACGGGCTCCGTTTAGGAGCCCGTTTTGTAATTCAGTGCTTTGTTCCGGCGGCTGGCTACTTTCCCCTCCATAAGAGTATCATCGCCACTAGGAGACTTAACTTCTGAGTTCGGAATGGGATCAGGTGTGACCCTCCCGTCAAGCCACCAGAACAAAACATTGAATTCTTTTATTTTAAAAACCGAGAATAACCTCAATAATTAAATAAGGTCTTTTATACAAAATACGTGGTTAAAAATATACGACGTGACTTCCAAATTTCCTAATAGGAATCGACTAATTAGTACTCCTCGGCTTAACATATTACTATGCTTACACCTAGAGCCTATCCCCTGTCTTGCGACAGAGCCGACTTACGTCGGACATGGTCTTCTCCCATGAGTCTCAAACGATTTCTAATCTTAAAGTTGGTTTCCCTCTTAGATGCTTTCAGAGGTTATCCATTCCAGACTTAGCTACGGAGCGCTGCCGTTGGTACGACAACTCCCACACCAGAGGTCTGTTCACTCCGGTCCTCTCGTACTAGGAGCAAATCTTTTCAAAAATCAACGCCTGCAGCAGATAGGAGACCAACCTGTCTCACGCATGTTCCCACTTATTACTAAGTGCATTGGACTATAGCATCATCTCTAAAACTTAAAGATGGTTGACGTTTAGTCTCTACGGGCAAAATAGTTTTAAAGTTATCAAGTTTATAAAGTTCATAAAGTTGTCGAATTCGCCAAAGGCGAATCAAAAACTTTCAAACATTATAACTTTTAACATTCAACTAAAATTTCCCTCGGTATTGTCCTGTTTTTCAGGATTCCACCGATATAAGTCAACTTCGTACATATGAATTACTCCATATGACCGCCGTGATACATTTGGTTATTTTATTGATTATTTCTCCTTCTTTCAAACAATTCCTCTTAGGTTCAGACTGTAAAAGAGTTAAAAGTTATCAAGTTTATAAAGTCCATAAAGTTGTTTGTGTTTGCCAAAGGCAAACTCTATAACTTTTTAACATTATAACTTTTTACTTTTCACTACTTTACGGTCTGAACCCAGCTCGCGTATCTTTTTAATTGGCGAACAGCCAAACCCTTGGGACCTTCTACAGCCCCGGGATAAGATGAGCCGACATCGAGGTGCCGAACACCACCGTCGCTATGGACGCTCGGGTGGTACTAGCCTGTTATCCCCAGAGTAGCTTTTATCCGATAATCTCCGGCCGCCTCTAAAGCGGGCCGTCGGTTCACTATGTTCTGCTTTCGCATCTGCTTGACAAGTACGTCTTGCAGTTAAGCTGGCTTATGCCATTACACTATCAGCACGGTTTCCATTCGCGCTTAGCCAACCTTAATAAACTCCTCCGTTACTTTTTAGGAGGATAGCGCCCCACTAAAACTACCCACCAGGTACTGTCTCCATACGTTTTTTCCGTACGAGTTAGAATATATCTCAAAAAAGAGTGGTATTTCACTGACGGATCCATCGAAACCGAAATCCCGACTTCAAATCCTCCCACCTATGCTACGCAGACTCAAAATATACTCAATACCAAGTTGCAGTAAAGCTTCTGGGGTCTTTTCGTCTAGCTGCAGGTAACCGGCATCTTCACCGGTATTGTATTTTCACCGAGCAGATTCTCGAGACAGTTCTCCAGTCGTTACACTATTCGTGCGCGTCAGAACTTACCTGACAAGGAATTTCGCTACCTTAGGACCGTTATAGTTACGGCCGACATTCACTGGGGCTTACAACAATCAGCAGTTATCTTGCGATAAACACGGTCGTTGTTTGACCTTCCAGCATTGGTCAAGTGTCACCCCCTATACATCCTCTTACGAGTTCGCAGGGAGCTGTGTTTTTGATAAACAGTCGCCAGAGAGACTTTCGCTGCGCCCCAATAAATAAATATTGGGGAGTCCATATTGCTAACTTACGGACGCTTTTTTGCCGAGTTCCTTGAGAATCTATCACTCGTTCGCCTTGGTCTACTCGACCTAACCACCTGTGTCGGTTTGCGGTACGGTTTCCATATATTTAACCTTAGAGACTTTTCTTGGAAGCTTGCTTTGCCTAATTTCTCTTGACGAATCTCAAGATTTTCACGCCACTCGAAATCACCATTAAAGGTAGGCCCCGGATTTTCCTGAGAACCTTTCTTATGACGCAAACGCAAAACCATTAATGCGCTAGACATACTAAACTCCGTCATCCCATCGAAATATATAGAAGTCAGGGAATATTAACCCTGTGCCCATCGGATCCGACTTTCGTCATTTCCTTAGGACCGACTAACCCTTGGCTGATCAACGTTGCCAAGGAAACCTTGGTTTTTCGGCGTGCGGGGATCTCACCCGCATTGTGGTTACTTGTGCCAACATTCTTACTTCTTGACGCTCCAGAAGCCCTCACGGGTCTTCCTTCACAGCAGACAAGAAAACTCTCCTACCGCGTCATTGTGACGAATCACAACAACACCCTCACCTTCGGTACTACATTTAGCCCCGATTATTTGCGGCGCGAGATCTCTCGATGAGTGAGCTATTACGCTTTCTTTAAAGGATGGCTGCTTCTAAGCCAACCTCCTCATTGTTTGAGAAATTTCACCTCCTTAAGTTGCACTTAATGTAGATTTTGGGACCTTAGATTGAGATCCGGACTCTTCTCCTTTCGGCAATGAAGCTTAGCCCCCACTGCCTAACTGCCTGACAGTTGACCTCTGGTATTCGGAGTTTGATTGGTCTCGCGAGATTGCTCCCTGTCGAGACCATCCAGTGCTCTACCCCCAGAGGGTAAGTCAAACGCTAGCCCAAAAGCTATTTCGGAGAGAACAAGCTATCACCAAGTTCGATTAGCTTTTCACTTCTTATCACAAGTCATCCTAAAGTATTGCACGGCTAGTAGGTTCGGGCCTCCCTTCGGATTTCTCCGAAGTTCACCCTGCTCATGACAAGCTCACTTGGCTTCGTGTCTTACGGGTACTACAGATTCGCGCTATTAACACTCGGTTTCCCTAAAGCTCTGCCCCATAAGGGCTTAGCTAAGCAGTACACGTAAACTCGTTGGCTCATTCTTCAATAGGCACGCCGTCGTCCACGAAGGTCTTGCGACCCCGGACTTCGACTCCTTGTAAACGTATGGTTTCAGGTCTATTTCAACGCCCTCATCGGGCTGCTTTTCACCTTTCCCTCGCGGTACTAGTTCACTATCGATCTCTGAGAGTATTTAGCCTTAGCGGTTAGTTCCGCCAGATTCCCCCGAGCTACTCATGTCTCGAGGTACTCAAGAATAATGATTAAAAAGTTTCTTTATTTTCAACTACAGGATTATTACCTTCTATGATTTTGCTTTCCAGCAAATTCGTTTAACAAAGAAATTTATAACTTCTGTTAACACCATTACCTTACAACCCCTATGCATTCCTTTAACAGAACACTAGGTTTGGGCTATTCCCGTTTCGCTCGCCACTACTAAGGGAATTCCAGAACGTAGAATATAGAATGTAACCGAAGCTACATTCCATAATTCCACGCTCTTTATTTGGTTTCTTTTCCTTTGGGTACTGAAATGTTTTACTTCCCCAAGTTCACTTTCTACAACAAGTGTAGAATCTTCCGATATGAATCGGAAGGGGTTTCCCCATTCGGACATCTCCGGATCAAAGGTTGCTAGGCACCTCCCCGAAGCTTATCGCAGCCATGCTACGTCCTTCATCGTCTCTACAGAGTCAAGGCATCCACCATACGCTCTTAAATTTCCTATTAGGAAATTTAAAAACCACGTTATATACGATTACCCACGTTCCACTAATCTTCTAGAAGAGTGGAAGTTTGTCCATTACATAAGAAAAGACCTCAAAATGTAATGGACCAAGTTTTCAAAAAACATTCTATCTTTCAAAACTGATTCTCTGACCTCCAGAATTTTCTAAACTTAGAAAACTTTGGAGGTCCCAGAAACTATATGAGAATTGACGATACCCTAGTTAGCTCCTCGACTCGAAAATTGAAATAAAAGACTTCTTTCAATTTTTCTCGTCCTACGTCGCTAAATAAAAAGACCGCGATTTGTGCGGTCAAAGAAATTCCAGAAAAAACAGGAATTAATCTTTTATCCGCCTTTCTAAATTAATAATCATACTTAAGTTATGTAAAATCTATACGAAACAAAACCGATTGTCAATACAGCTCTTATGCACACAGTACTCTTTCACATCTTAATACCATAAATATATATATAATGTCAATAGCACCACCTATGACACCCAACGATAAAGCCATTTTAACCTTTTTTCAATATCATTTTTAACTTTATTTTTTCATATTTTTATACCATCAAAGCATGAATTAAAACAAAAATCCGCCCAATCTTTTAAAGATTGAGCGGATTTTAAATAATAATTATTCTAAACTAATTCAGAAAAATTACTCAAACCTGCTAACCCACTTATCCAAAAGCTTTCCGGCGACGTCTTTTCCACCCAAACCAAAGGCCAAACCAAAGGCAAGAGAAAGGGCAACAACAACTCCCAAGAAAATTGTATTAAGGGTTGTGGCACCAATCTGGAATTGAATAAGAGAGAGCAAAATAGCAAAAAGCCAAATAGCAGCTTTTGTCATCTGTCCTAAGAACCCAGCTGAAGGAACTCCTGAAGCCTTAGCTGTAGCGGCAACAAATTTTCTAGCAGCTTCAGCAATAATGGCTGCAGCAAAAATAAGAACAACAACAACTAAAAGATTTGGAAGAATTTGCATTACCAAATTTCCAAGAAGGACTGTGACCTGGCTCAATCCAACAACTTCCAATGAAGTAAGGAAGAAGATGATAATAATGAAAATTTTTACCAAACCACCAAGGAAAGATCCTGAGTCTAGTTCATATCCTGCTCTTCCAACGAGCTCCCCTACTCCAGCGCTTTTTAAAGCTGCATCTACTTTCAAAGACTTAACTATCCTAGAGATAACTTCTGCTATTGTTGCAGCTACCACCCAACCGGCTAAAAGTATTACGACTGCGAGCAAAACTTTTGGCAATAAAGAGACTATCTGATTGCTAACATTTTGGAAGGCTGTTCCAAGATAAGCTCCTGAAGTCTGAATAATAGTTGTATCCATTTTATTTAATTTACTCAAATAAATTTTTTCAATAATTTCGAAATATTTTTTTATCGAAACTACTTTATATTTTGACTAAAAATATTTATTAAAAAATTTAATAATAGAGTTGATAATTAATAACTAATAATAATATTATAATTTAAAAAAACAAACCCAATTTTCGACCCTGAAAACTAGGGCTTACTGTACTAACTGCCCATATAAATATAGCATTTTAAAAAAAAGTGTTCCATGCCAATTGTGGATAACCTAATTATCCCAAAAACCATATATATTTGACTAATTAGCTTCTGATTCAGGTATCGGCTCAATCACAGGTTCGGGTTTAGCTTCTCCACCGCCAACTATCACGGTTCTTATGACTTCTGTGGCGACATTACCTGCACCGTCAGTGGCGTTGTATTTGATGATATAAGTAATAGGTTTAGATATGTCTAAAATTCCGTCTACAGGTGTCGATGACAATCCCATCGACCCGTCTGAAATTTCAGGAATGAGTTCTTCTTCTTGTGTATGTGTTGTTACACCATCTGTGTCTTCTACGGGCTTCCAGATGAGTTTGTATATGGACTTCTGTATACCGAGAATATTGTCTTGTTCATCTTCAAATCTAGCTCCTGGGTCTGTCCAGCCGTTTATGCTTGTTGAGATCTCAATGAGAGGAACAGTGATGGATATGACAGGAGGGATTGTGTCTTCTTGTTGTTGTGTGGGTTCTATTATTTCTTCAGATATTGGCGCATTGCCCTGTAGTGAGCTTTGCTCTACTACTGGGGTAGTAGACTTTACCTTGTATATACCAGAGTTTATGAGTTCGGCTTTCATTTCAAGGAGAGATTTGAGTTCTTCGCGATCTAGACATTGGTCATTGAGACAGAGTTTCTTTGAGTTTACGGTATCCACAACAATGGTTCCATCTTCGTTAATAATTAATTTTCCACTAGCAGATAAAATACTTCTAACATTCTTTAAATCTTGATTATTAAGATCTAGAGATTGTGATATAGCGAGTTTGATAGCTCCTGTGGTTTCATCTGTGGTCCATATCTCTGATTTGGGAGTTGGACTCCCAAATGTTAATGTTCCACCGGAAATAGAGGTGTCTAGTCTGTTCCAGGAGAGGTTTACGAAGACGAGGATCTGATTATCTTCTTCGTTGTTATTATCATCGTAACTTTCAAGAGCGATACCTACTGTTTGATTGTGCGGGGAGGTAGACTTGGTTCCTACTCCAGGCTCAGATGATAGTGATATTCTGTCTCCTATCTTGATAGCACCACCTTCTGTGTTTACTTTGACAGGGACTCTACCTGAGAGAGCTACGGGTTTAGAGTTCTCTATACCACCACCTAGAGTCATACCTGGTTCTGTGGAGATGATACCGAGTATTATTTCGTTTGATTCAGCTCTCTTGATTGTTGTTTCTTTTGTTGTGTCTAGAGAGACTATCTCTCCTTTAGTGAGAGTGGTGTCTTCTGTGGGATAGTTCTCTGCGAGGTCTACTGCTGTTCTAATGTTTATGTTGTTAGCATATATGGTTCCTGCGTCATATGATGCTCCGTTACAGCCTGTGGTTGTACTTGCAACACAGAGACCTCCTACTACTGTAAGTGTGGCTTTTGGTGTTGATGTACCTATACCTAGGTTTCCTCCTAGTATTCCCATTCTTCCGTTTGCTAAGAAGAGTTCTGAGTTTGTTCTGAAGTTGAGAGTATCTTGACCGTTCTCTTGGAGAGATAGGATGTTTTGTTTGTAGTCGAGGTCGAGGATGTCTACAGTATTATAAAAAGTACTACCTGCGTAATTTATTCCTCCCCATGAGTACATTTTTCCGTTATAAAGGACGGAACCGTGCCCCCCACGAGCCGTTCCACCAGATACACCATAAGACCATGAGTTGGTGGCAATATCATAAATAGCAACGGACGTTAAGTAGCTTAAATCCCCCCCAGCCCATGAATATATCTTTCCGTTATAAACAACTGACGTATGAGAATTTCTGATTGTTCCACCCGAAGCTCCTGCACTCCATATCCTAGTCTCAAAATCAAAAATACTAAGAGTCTGAAGGGAACTAGCCCCACCTGCATAACCGGCCCACACATACATTTTCCCATTATAGACAACAGCAGAATGCGACCATCTTCCACCTCCTCCACTTGTACCAGTAGACCACGAATCGCTAGCAATATCATAGATATACATTGTATCGGTTGCGCTTGATCCACCCCAAACATACATCTTTCCTTTATAAAGGACTGCCGTATGGCTACCTCGTGCTGTCCCACCAGATGTTCCTGTAGACCACGAATTATTGGCAATATCATATATGGCTAGAGTATTAGAGGCACTTCCACCAACATAACCTCCCCAATAATATATCTTTCCGTTGTAAAGAACAGAGGAATGGCCATATCGAGCTGTACCGCTTGGTGCACCCTTAGACCAAACCTTACTTGCGATATCATATATATCTATCGTATCTATTGCGGTTCCGGCAGAATTAAGACCACCAAACATATACATCTTTCCGTTGTGAATAACTGGGGTTCCAAAAAGACGTCTCGCCGTCCCACCCGCCTGTCCTGTACTCCACTTCATCACTGTAGTCGTCCCCACTGACTTATTCAAATTCAAGACATCGCTCATACTCGTCATATTCGTCGTACTTCCATTCACATAGAACTCACTATTCGTTCTCATTTGTCCGAATACATCCAGTGTAACTCCGGGACTTGTTGTACCTATACCTACGTTACCTCCTGTTATTCCTAGTCTTCCACTAGCCAAGAACATCTCTGAACCTGTTTTGAAGTTTAGTGTGTCTTGTCCATTCTCTTGTATGGATAAGATGTTTTGAGCGTTGCCGATGTCGTAGATGTCGAGGGTGTTGATAACAGTACTCCCGTTATATCCTCCCCATGAATATATTTTACCATTATAAATAATTGAACCGTGTCCGTAACGAGCAGTACCTCCAGTTATTCCAACAGACCAAGAGTTATTTGCAATATCATAAATATCAACACTATTATAATAAGTAGATGCACCATCCCATCCTCCCCATGAATATATTTTTCCGTTATATAAAATGGAACTGTGATTATAACGAGCCGTCCCTCCAGCCTTTCCTGTAGACCAAGAATTACTTGCAATATCATAAATATCAATAGTATTAACAGTCCCCGAAGTATATCCTCCCCATGAATATATTTTTCCGTTATAAAGGACTGACGAGGCATATCTACGTGCTGTCCCACCAGTTGAGACATTTACTGCCCATGTATCACTTGCAATGTCATAAACATCAACGCTACTTAAATTGACCGTTACGTTGTTTCCTCCCCAAGAATATATCTTTCCGTTATAAAGGACAGAGATATGTCCATATCGTGCAGTTCCGCCAGATGTTCCTTCAGACCAAGAATTATTAGCTATGTCATAAATATTAATACTGTTAATTGCTGCATTACTACTATTGAGACCTCCCCAAAAATATATCTTTCCATTATAAAGAACAGAAGAATTAACGCGACGTGCTATACCTCCAGCCTTCCCGACAGACCAAGAGTTACTCGCTATATCATAAATATCCATAGTAGTAATATTACTCCCACTATATCCACCCCATGAATATATCTTTCCATTATACAGAACAGAAGTGGGATAATACCTCCCCGTCCCCCCACTTGCCCCCGTCGTCCAACTCCCCGGCGTAGAAGAAGCCACAGTCTTGTTGATATTAAGGACATCATCCATACTCGTCATATTCGTAGTACTCCCATTAAAGTAACTGTCGCTGTTTGTTCTGATGGAACCAAATACATCAAGGGTTACACCCGGGGATGAAGTACCTAATCCAACAAATCCGTTCTCAAGGATAGCGAATACGGAAGTAGAAGCGCTGTTTACGAAGTTAACCAGTGTACTCGTTCCTGTACCTGCACCCCAGACAGTGAGTTTAGATGATGGAGATGTAGTGCCAATACTTACTCTGCCTGTATTGTAATAGATATCAGAACCGGAGGTCGTCCACTGTGAAGAACCACCTACACCACCCCCTATACATACACCTGCAATAGAGAAACAACCCGAGGAGATATCAATACCCTTAGAGAATGTGGAGGTAGCTGAGTCTGTGAGATAGATAGAGCCTGTACCTATTTGTAATTGACCTTGAACGTTTAGATTAGATGTGAAAGTAGAGGTACCTATACCTCCAACATTAAGGAGTCCCGCGAAGGTAGATGTGTTTGTATTTGTAACAGAGAGATTAGAAATAGTTGTGGTACCTAAGTATGAATTACCTGAGACAGAGAGAGCAGTAGTAGAAGCATAGTTAAATACATTAAGTGCAGTCCATGTGTTAGCAGTATATGTCTTAGGGATTGTTGTTGATGCATGGATGTATGTATTAACAGCATAATCGGATGATGTGGTGGAGAAGAAGTTATTCTCTGTCTTCCAGTAATTAGCTGATGTGGTACTGAAGTGGTCTTGTAGTGTATACCAGTAATCTGCTGATGTGGTAGCAAATCCGCTTCTTGAACCTTGTTGTGTCTCCCAGTAGTTAGCTGATGTGGTTGAGAAGAAGTATCCTTTGTCTTTTTGAGAGAGATAGTAGTCTGTGGTTGTTGTGGAGAATCTGTCTCCTTGTGTATACCAGTAATTAGCTGATGTGGTACTAAATGATCCGTCAGCTTCCGCTT